>ENA-OSEO01000068-OSEO01000068.1-sediment-metagenome-genome-assembly--contig:-NODE-68-length-270706-cov-6.360538_pt1 | contig 270706 bp, 260 predicted proteins | sample MGYA00237883_ERZ534232 | MGnify/ENA metagenome assembly ERZ534232
TGGCGTCCACCGCGCCGGTGACCAGCACCGCCTCGGTGGACATGAAGTTGCCGGCGTGGGGGATGCCGTGCCGAACCAGCATCTCCGCACCGGAACAGCACATCCCCACCAGGTTGATGCCTTTGGCGCCGGCTTTCTTGGCCGCTTCCACGAGGGTCGGTTCGTTCACGGATTCGCACATGGATTCAAAGAGGTTCGGCTCATGTCCGTGGATGATAATGTTGACCTGATCCGCCTTTAAAACGCCCATGTTCACTTCGATGCTGATGGGGGAAGGGGTGCCGAACAGGATATCCCCGATTTCCGTTGCCACCATGGATCCGCCCCAGCCGTCCGCCAGGGCCGTCCGGCTGCACTGCTTGACGATGTTGGTATAGTCCTGATCCATGCCGATGTGGGTCCGGGCCATCATCTCCATGACTTCGCGCATGGCTCCCCGGGGGACAACCCCATGCTTCCGCCAGGTCTCCAAGGTCTTTTCCGGCACCCGCTTGGCAAAAGGGATCTCCCCTTCCACCTGGGTGTAGGTCTTTTCCAGTTCATCGCACAGCTCAAGGGCGATTTCCTCGGTGGTCTTTCCCTCGGTGCCGATGCCGACGGATTCGGCCACGGCTTCCAGCTTCAGGGTGTCCTTGATCTGATAGTCTTTGATGTTCCCCTTGACCACCTCCCGGAATAAATCGAGCATGGACATGCCATGGTCGCTGTGACAGGCGCTTCCGGTGGCCACCATCCGGGCAAAGTTCCGGGCCATGATGGTGTCGATGGTGGCTCCGCAGACCCCGACTTTACTGTAGGGATCCTTGGAATTGAGGCGGCAGGGCCCCATGCCGCAGTGCTTGCAACAGGCCGAATCCGCACCGATGGGACACGCCTTCATGCTCGCCGCCCGCTGAAACGCCGTTTCCACCCCGTCTCTTTTCGCCTTTTCCAGCATCTGGGCGGTGGCATCACAAATCGTTACCGCTTTGGGATCAATACCGTCTTTTTTTTCCTTTTTGTCTTTTTCCATGATTCCTCCATAAAATGGTTTTACGAAATCGCTTTCGCCACCCTTTGATTTGATGGCCCCGATCGTCTCCTCTCGGAAAAACCGGCGCCAGGTTTACCCTTGACACGCTAAATATAGTAATAATTATCATTAATAAATTAATACAACCCCTCTTGTCAAGAAAATTCTGGGGCGGCGTTCAATTTGACCGGAACGCTTCCCGAAAGCCCTGCCTTCAGGGCGGAGGGTTCCACAAGGACGTAAAAAGGCTTATTCCGTCCGCGCGTAAAGCCGTTACCATCCAGTCGGCTTCGGATACGGCATCATGTTCAATTTATGAACGTTTGGGTTTTCATTGCCTCGGGACACGGAGTCCGGTATACTCAATTTTATCCACTGTTTGAAATAGTTAATGGAAAAAGGCTTAAAAGGAGGGAGGATATGCATCATTTCCTGAAAGGGTTCGTCGCCGCCTGTTTATTGCTTTGGGCGGGACCCGTCTTTTCGACGCCGTCGGGCCCCCCAACGGGTCAAAAACTGCCGGATTTCACCTTAACCTTTACCAAAGGCTCAGACCCGGGGAACTCTCTCGGACTCGAGGGAAAAACCGAATTTTCGATTCCGGAGATTCCCTTTGACGTGGTGATCATCGAAATTTTCAGTATGTACTGTCCCCACTGCCAGCGGGAAGCCCCTGCCGTCAATCGTTTTTTTGAAATACTCACCGCCGATCCGATCCTTTCCAAAAAGATCACGCTCATCGGCATCGGTGCCGGCAACAGTCCCTATGAAGTGGAGGTGTTCCGGAAAAAATATGAAATCCCCTTTCCCCTTTTCGCCGACGGGGATTTTGCCATCCACAAGAAGATCGGCGAGGTACGGACACCGTATTTTATCGGCGTCAAGAAAAAAACGGACGGCACCCATGAGGTCTTTTATTCGAAGCTCGGGGGCTTTGAAAGTCCCGAAGCCTTTTTGGACCGGATCCTTGACGCAGCCGGCATGAAAAAAGGAGGCGACTCATGAAACGACGGCACCTTTCGGGGATGCTCATCGCCCTTTTTTTCCTCTTTTCGCCCAAGGCCTTCGCCCTGTCCGACGCCTTCAAGGACACCATTTACAACCCGGGGAAACTCAAGCCGGTGGACAGTGTCCTGAAGGTCAAGGTAGGGGATCCGGCCCCGGATTTTACACTCCCCTCTCTTAACGGAACACGTGTCTCCTTGAAGGATTTCAAAGGAAAGAAAAACGTGGTGTTATCCTTTGTTCCGGCGGCGTGGACCCCGGTCTGCTCGGACCAGTGGCCTGGATACAACATCGCCGAGGACCTTTTCAAGGCCCGCAACACCATGCTCCTGGGGATCACGGTGGACAATATCCCCACGCTTTTTGCCTGGACCCGGCAGATGGGGGATCTGTGGTTCCCCGTGCTTTCCGATTTCTGGCCCCACGGCGCCACGGCCCAACGTTACGGGATCCTGCGTTCGGACGGGACCAGCGAACGGGCCCTGTTCGTCATCGATACGGCGGGCATCCTGCGCTATATCGATGTCCACGATATCAATCAGCGGCCGGATCTTGGCGTTTTAATGAGGGAACTGGAAAAAGTAAGCGGCGCGTCACCGCACTGAAGGGCGGGGCGCCCCGGTCAGGAAAAGATTCATTTCAAGATCGCTTCCCTCGAGGCCGCCTGAGGCCGGGATTGGGGGAGGCGTTTCGATCAATGACGGAAAACGATATCCATGGCGGAAACAACTCCACAAGGGGCCAATCGGCTGATCCACGAGAAGAGCCCGTATTTGCTTCAGCATGCGTACAACCCCGTGGACTGGTACCCCTGGTCGACCGAGGCGTTGACGCGGGCCAAGACCGAAGACAAACCCATCCTCCTTTCCATCGGGTATTCCACCTGTCACTGGTGCCATGTCATGGAGCGCGAATCCTTCTCCGATGCCGAAATCGCCCACTTGATGAACGCGCATTTCGTCTGTATCAAACTGGACCGGGAAGAACGGCCGGACCTGGACCAGATCTATATCACGGCCGTCTCCGCCCTCCACGGGTCCGCCGGGTGGCCCCTGAACGTATTTCTGACTCCGGATCTCAAACCCTTTTACGGAGGCACCTATTTTCCGCCCCGGCCGCGGCCCGGCATGCCCTCCTGGAAGGATATTCTCGAACTTTTGGCAAACGCATGGAACGATCTGGGGCAACGGGAAAAGATCCTCCATTCCGCCTTCAAGATCCAAGCCATGGTACAAAATCACCTGAGGGGGAACCCTGTGGCCGCCCCCTTGGACGCCGCCTTCTTGGACGATGCCTTCCATGCACTCGAAGCGCAATACGATCCAACCTGGGGCGGATTTTCTCCGGCCCCCAAATTCCCCTTGCCGTCCGTTTCGGCCTTTTTGTTTTTTTACCACGCCCGTTTTCGGCAAAAGGGAAAGAAAGACGCGCCGCAGGGCCGAAAGGCCCTGGAAATGGCCCTTTTTACCCTGAAATGCATGGCAAAAGGGGGAATTTTCGACCCCATCGGCGGCGGATTTCACCGGTACGCCACCGACGGCAAATGGCGCATCCCCCACTTTGAAAAGATGCTCTACGACAACGCCCAGCTGGCTTCCACCTATCTGACGGCCTTTCAAATCACCCGGGACCCTTTTTTCAAAGCCGTTGCCGAAAAGACCCTGGACTGGGTGGATCGGGAAATGACAGATCCGAAAGGAGGGTTTTACAGTGCCCTGGACGCCGACAGCCTCCCTTCCGAAAAAGATCGGCGACCCCCGACCCCCGGCGCCGGAGAAAAGCGGGAAGGGGCCTTTTATGTGTGGACCCTGCCCGAAATCATCGACATCCTCGGGGAAAGGGAAGCGGCCCTTTTTTCCCACCGTTACGGAGTGAAACCCGCCGGAAATGTGGAACTGGATCCCCACGAAGAATTTTTCGGAAAAAACATCTTGTTCCAGGCCCACACCCTTGAGGAAACCGCCCGCACCTTTCGAATCCCGGAGGCCGCCGCCCGAACCCGGCTGGATGCCGCCCGAACCCGGCTGCTGGACGCGAGGAACCGGAGGCCCGCCCCGCATCTTGATGATAAAATCATCACGGCATGGAACGGTCTCATGATCTCCGCCTGGGCCAAGGGGTATCAGATCCTCGAAAAACCGATCTGCCTTCAGCGGGCCATTGACGCCGCGGAATTCCTCTGGAGCGCCCTTTATGACCGTCATAAAAACCGTCTTTTCCGGATCTGGCGGGAAAATGAACGTAAAATCCCCGGAATGGCGGAAGATTACGCGGCCTGTATTCAAGGATTCGTCGACCTCTACGAGGCGGATTTTGACCTGAAATGGCTTGAAAGAGCCGAAATCCTGGGCCGGATTTTGTTAGAAGACTTCTTCGATAATACACAAAACGGGTTTTTCATGAATCCGGTCTTAGATGCGGAACCGGTCGGGATCCGCATCAAGGAAATCCACGACGGCGTCATCCCCTCGGCGGCCTCCATGGCCGCCCTGGCCCTCTTCCGGCTGTATCAATACACCCGCAAACAAGCATTTTTCGACACCGCCAAAGCCGCCGTGGAATCGGTGGTCCCGACCCTGCGACAACATCCCGCCGCCGCTCCCCTGATATTGACCGCCGCCGATTTTGTCTTGGAAAAATCGCTTCAGATCCTTATTTTTGGAAACCCTGAACACGCCGCCACCCGGGAAATGGCCCGTCTCGCCCGGGATTTTTACCATCCCACCCGGACCGTCATCTGGGTTGATTCTCCACGGTGCCGCCGGGAATGGACGAAGCGGATCCCTTTTATCGCCGATATTCCCCTTGAAGACCGCGGCCCCAAGGCGTATGTATGCGCTGATCAGAGATGCGCTTTGCCCGTAGGAGATCCGGAAGCCCTGAAGGGGCTTTTGCCGTTTTCCGATGTGGCTTGAAACGGGCCCAAAACGCAGGTGACTCCTGCATGGTGAATGAACTCGAAAAAAGGCCGATTATATTATATTATCCTAAAAATTTCCCTTATCGAGGCGCTCCGCTCTTTCGGCTGAGAGGGCGCCGGCGGACCTCATAAAAGAAAAGATCGTAAAAAGGCTTTTGTGAGCGCCGTTCAAGCCTTTTCGGAAATAGAGAGACGAAGGGTTGGGCGTTAAAAATCTCAAGCTGTTTGAGACACTTGTGTCGAGTTCTTGAGATTTAGCGAAACCCTTTGGATCACCCGAAAAGGGTTGAGGCGCGAACAAAATCAGCCTTTTTACGATTTCATCATAAAAAGAAAGACGGAAAGGAAAAAAATGAAGGCACCCGACGTAAAGCTGTACGCGTTGAGCACCTGCAGCCACTGCAAATCCACGAAAAAGCTCCTGGATGAGTGCACCGTGGAATATCAGGTGGTGGATGTGGATCTCCTGGAAGGGGAAGAACGCAAGGCCATCCTGGAAGATGTCAAGAAGATCAACCCCAGGTGTTCGTTTCCCACCGTTATCATCGGCGAAAAAGTGATCGTGGGATACAAGGAAAAGGAGATCAAGGAGGCGCTGGGGCTGTGATGGACGTGCAGAAACTGTATCATACCCTCAAGGAAACCCAGGAAAAAAAAGGGTTTTATTTCAACCGGGACAAAGAAACGGTTTTCGAACTCCTCGACGCCTTGCTGATCAATAAAGACCGGTACGGTTATATGGCCTGCCCCTGCCGTCTGGCTTCCGGAGACAAGGAAAAGGACAAGGACATCATCTGCCCCTGTGTCTACCGGGCGCCGGACGTGGAAGAATTCGGAAGCTGTTATTGCAACCTTTATGTGTCCAAGGCGTGGAACGAGGGGACCATCGAACATCGATACGTTCCGGAAAGACGACCGCCGGAAAAGTTCGGTTTCTGATCCGGGCATTTGAAGACGCTCCCGGGCCGTTCATCCTCCAAAATCATCAAACGCGATCATTTCCGGCTCCACCCCCAGTTCATGGAGCATCTTTCGGACCGCCTCGAGCATGGGGGGCGGCCCGCACAGATAGTATTCGATTTCCGTGGGATCCGGGTGGTCCTTCAAATATCTGTCGTAAGCCACCTGATGGATGTATCCCGTGGGGCCCTCCCAGTGATTCTCGGGCTCGGGGGCGGAAAGGGCCACCACGAACGTAAAATGATCATAATTTTTTTCCAGTTCCCGGAATTGATCTTCGTAAAACAGCTCTTTTTTTGATCTGGCCCCGTACCAGAACGACATCCTGCGCCGGGTTTTCACCGTGAGCAGCTGGTGGAAAATATGGGCCCTCAACGGTGCCATCCCTGCCCCGCCGCCGATGAAACACATCTCCCGGCCCGTGTCCTTGATAAAAAAATCCCCGTAAGGCCCGCTAAGGGTCACCCGGTCGCCGGGCTTCAAGGTGAACAGATAGGATGAGGCCACGCCCGGGGGAATTTCGGTCTCTCCGGGAGGCGGGGTGGCGATGCGGATGGTGAAGATCAATTCGGGTTCTTCCGGGGTGTTGGCCAGGGAATAGGCGCGATAGACGGGTTCTTCGGCCCTGGCTTTGAGCCCCCAGAAATCGAAACGGTCCCAGACTTTTTTATAGGTCTCCCCCACATGGATCTCCCGGTAGGAGCGTTCGTATTCCGGAATATCGATCTGGACATACGCCCCGGTCCTGAAATCCAGCGTCTCATCCCCTTCGAGCTTCAGCTTTAATTCCTTGATGAATGAGGCCACGTTTTCGTTTGAGACCACCACGGCACCGTATTTTTTGATATTGAAAATCTCTTCGGGAATACGGATTTTCATATCCTCTTTGACCTTGAGCTGGCAGGACAAGCGGACGCCGTCGCGTTTTTCCTCCCGGCTCAGATGCGCCAATTCGGTGGGAAGAATGTCCCGCCCCCCTTCTTCCACTTTGCATTTGCACAACCCGCAGCTCCCTTTCCCGCCGCAGGCCGAAGGAAGCAATATGTCGCTTTGGGTCAATGCCGAAAGGAGGGGGATGCCGGTGGGGACCTGGAGACTCCTGGACGGATCATCATTGATGGCGACGGTGCGGTCCCCCTTGACGACGACCTTCGCCTCCACAAAAAGCAACGCCACGACCATGACGCCGATGACGCCGGTAAAGACCGCCAGTGCGATGATGAAGATTTCCACCGTCTGTCGCCTTTGTTAACTCAATTGAGTTACATGGATATTCCGGCAAAAAGCATAAACCCGATGGCCATCAAGCCGGTGGTGATCATGTTGATGGCAAACCCCTGAAGTCCCTCCGGTACATCCGCATAGCGCAACTTTTTTTGAATGGCCGACATGGCGATGATGGCCAGGGCCCAACCCATCCCGGAACTGGCACCGAAAACCACGGTTTCGGGAAAGGTGTACGCCCGTTCCACCATGAAGAGTGAAACGCCCAAAATGGCGCAGTTGACGGTAATCAAGGGAAGAAAGACCCCCAGGGAGGCATACAAGGCCGGGGAATACCGATCGATGACCATTTCCAGGGCCTGGACCATGGCGGCAATGGTGGCGATGAACAGCACCAGCTTCAGGTAGCTTAAGTTCACTTCCGGAAACCCGGCCCAGGCCAGGGCGCCCGGGGCCAGCAAAAAACGGTAAATGAGCCAGTTGACCGGCGTGGTGACGGTCAACACGAAAATGACCGCAACGCCGAGTCCCGTGGCGGTCTTCATGTTCTTGGAGATGGCCAGAAAAGAGCACATCCCCAAAAAGTAGGCCAGCAGGATATTGCCTACAAAGATGGAATTGACGGCGATGCTGATCAGGTTTTCCATGCGCATGCGTTCAATCTATCGTCTTTTTTTCCTTGAGAGAAGCGTATGCTCCAGCCAGACAAAGAGTCCGATGATGATGAAGGCGCCCGGGGCGAGGCGCATGAGCCCGTTGTCCAGGTACCCTGCCTCGTAAAAAAATGCGGGGATGACCGGATATCCGAAGAGTTTTCCGGATCCCAGCAGCTCCCTGAGGAATGCCACCCCCATCAGGACCGAGCCGTACCCGATGCCGTTGGCCAGGCCGTCCACAAAGGATCTCCAGGGAGGGTTGGACAGGGCGTACCCTTCCGCCCGGCCCAGGACAATGCAGTTGGTGATGATCAGTCCCACGAAGACCGAGAGCTGCCGGCTCACGTCGTACAAGAAGGCCCGGAGAAATTCATCGGCCAGGATCACCAGGGTGGCGATGACGGACACCTCCACCATGATGCGGATGTTTCGCGGCATGGCGCGCCGCATCAGGGAAATGATGAGGCTGGAAAAGGCCACCACGAAGGTCAGGGCAATGCTCATGACCAGGGCGGTCTTCAATTGCACCGTCACGGCCAAAGCCGAGCAGATTCCCAGAATCTGCTTGGAAATGGGATTGGCTTCCCACAGGGCCCGGGCAACGGCCTTGTAGGATCGGGTTTTGCGCAGGGCCTGGACCGGAGCCGGTGTCATGGGCGGCCCCCGGCCACGGCTTGAAAACCGTTTATGCTCCGTGCCGGTTTCATCAAGGGACTCCAATCATATTTTTTCGGAAACGGATGGATACCGGTTCGTAGCTTTCCAGGGTCTCCCGGATCCCGGCGGTGAGATACCGCCCAGTCAAGGTGGCCCCGCTGATACCGTCCACGGTGTGCGGGCGCATCCGCTCCGAAACCGCCTCCCCTGCCTCCCCCCGGGCGATGCGGATGGAGACAAAATTCCCGTCTTTGTCCACGATCTTTTTTCCGATCCATTCTTTTTGGAACCATTCCTTTTCGATCTCTCCGCCCAGGCCCGGGGTCTCCGAATGCTGAAACACCGTGAACCCTGCCACGGTGGCCCCGTCTTTTTCAAGCGCCAGATATCCGTAGATTTTCCCCCACAGGCCATCCGATTCCACGGGGACGGCGTATGTGTGAATGGTTTGATCCTCGAGCCGGACATACAGGGGAAGGTCCGCATCTGCGCGTTTTTGCGCATCCACCAGTTCCCCTTCCGGTGTCACCCAAAAGGTTTTAATCTTTTCCGTATAGATCTTTTCGATCTGACTTTCGGCCAACGGTTTTCCGGCTGTGATCAATCCGACGGCTTTTAAAACATTGCGCTGTTTTTCCAGGCGCATGTTGTGCTCCTGGCGGCGCTGCAGCCCTGTGGATGCCGCCGTGAGGAGCACGCTGCAGACCACACAAAGGGCGACGGCGAAAAAAAAGGAGCGAAGCGGTTCAGACATTGGGCACCCGCCTTTTCAAACGCGCCTTGATCTCGATTTCATCCAAAAGGGGCGCAAAGAGATTCATGAAAAGCACCGCCAGCCCCACCCCTTCCGGAAAGGCCGGGTTGAACACCCGGATCAATACGGTGAGGGCCCCGATGCCGAAGCCGAAAATCCATCGGGCGCCCTGCATGTGGCAGGAAGATACCGGATCCGTGGCCATGTAGGCGAAGGCGAACATGGAGCCGCCCATAAAGAGGTGATAAAGGGGATTCAGGGAAAGATACGGCATGGACTCCGGACCCGCCAAAAGATTCAGGGTCCCGGCGGTGATCACAAGCCCCAGGATACAACCCAGAATGATCCGGTAGCTGGCGATTCCCAAGAGCACCAAGAAGGCCGCCCCCAGGATCGCGAGGAAGGTGGCCGTACCGCCGATGCTCCCCGGATAAAGGCCGAAAAGCAGCCGGGACAGGGTATACCCCGAATCCAAGAGGATCCCGTGAATATCCTGGAGCCGATCCATGCCTCCGGCCACCGACAACGGGGTGGCGCCGGAAAAGGCATCCACAGGGACCGTCCGGCCGTCGGTGATAAGCGTCCACACCCCGTCCCCTGAAATTTGTGCCGGATAGGCAAAATAAAGGAACGCCCGGCCGGTAAGCGCCGGATTGAGGAAGTTGCGTCCCGTTCCCCCGAAAATCTCTTTCCCGATCACGACACCGAAAGAAATCCCCAGGGCCGCCTGCCACAGGGGGATCGTGGGCGGCAGCGTCAGGGGAAACAGGGTGCACGTCACGAGCACCCCTTCGGATATGGGATGCCGGCGGATCGCCGCAAAGAGGACTTCCCAGGCGAACCCAACCCCAAAAACCACCACGATGATGGGAATCACCGCCGAAAGGCCGATGAAAAGGGCGGGGAAAAAGTCCGGAGCGCGACCGGCCGCCGAAAGGGCCTGGCGGCCCACGTTGTATACCCCGAACCCATAGTGCGGGATCAGGGCCAGGATCACGAGCATCATGTACCGCTTCACATCCAGGCTGTCCCGGACCAGGGGGGCGTTTCGGGTGAACCGCGGCCGGGCCAGGAATACCGACTCCAGGGCTTCATACATGGGACCGAGCCGTGCAAGGGGACCTTCGGGATCGAACGCCTTTCGAAACCGTTTCAAAAACGAACCGTTTTCGTTCATCGGCGGACGTCCTCCCGGTAAAGGTCGGCCCGGGCACTTTTCAACGCCTGGACAAGATCGATCTTTGAAGGGCATACATAGGAACACAACCCGCATTCGACGCAATCCAGGATCCCGTGCGCCAGGGCTTCTTCCATTTCGCCGATGACAGCGGCTTTATAGGTAAACTGGGGGAGGATATCCACGGGGCAGACGTCGGTGCAATAGCCGCACCCGATGCAGGCCCGTTCCTCTCCGTGATAACGGGTATCCACCGGAAGGCGTCGGGTATTGAGGCGCGATAAAAACGCCCTGGAATACGTGGGCTTTTGGTATCCCGGCTTGAAAAGGGCCCACTTTTCGGGTGTTGGATCCTCCGGAAGCACGACCACGGCGTTCTCATGGAAGCCGAGGTAATCCTCTCCGGAGGCGGGATATCCGGTAAAAACCCCGCCCACCACAAAGCGGTGCGCGCGGCCGTTGCCCGATGTCCGGGCGATATGGCGCAAGGGGGCGCCCAGGCGGACCATGACATGGCATGGATCTTGGGCTTCCGGTCCGGCCGTCACCACGATCTTTTGGGTAGGATAACGCCCCTCCTGCAGGAACCGGGACAGCAGGAGAAGATCCTGGCCATGGAGGGTCCAGGTGCGGTTCTGATTCGGATCCGTCCTGGTCCGGTACAGGAACACCCCGGCATCTCCGCAGGGGTAATTTCCGGATACGCCATGGGTCACCGCTTCCTCCAAAATCGAGGGGACCGCATATTCCGACGGAAGCACCACCGCCACATGTTCGGAAAGTTTTTGAAGGACCCGCATCCCGAACCGGAACAACGCCGCGGCGTCATTTAAATACACCGACGGATGCGGCTCAAAGGGTTCCCCGGTCCCCATGCTCACGATAATACCCGGAGGATCTGTCGTCCCTGCCGGGATGTTCCGAAACGGCAGCTCCCGAAACAGGGCCCACAACCCCCCGTCCTGGATCCGGGATTTCAGGTCCGCTTTTCCCATCGTCTCGAGGGCGGCATCGGAAACCGGTGCAAAGGACTCGTGGCGTTCTTTTTCATCGAGCCGGATCACCACGGCCTCAAGGACGTGGCGGGGCCCGAAACGAACGGCTTCCACAATGCCTGTGCCGGGAGAACGGAATTTCAACTCCGGCCGGTGCTTGTCCGTAAAAAGGAGTGTTCCGGTCCTGACGGCATCCTTCTCCTGGACCGCCAACCGCGGTTTGACGAACGGAATATGATGGGGGACGAGGGCCACTTTTTTCGGGATCTCGCGCCGCTCAAGATTTAAAGAAGGCACGCCCGCCGCCCGAAGCGTATATCCTTTTTTGATCTGCAACAACTGCACGCCTCTGGATTCCTCGTATCCGGGCCTTTCCCGTGAAGCCCTCCCGCCATCAGGGCGGGGCGCCCCGGCAGGGAAAGGGCCTGTTTTGTGACCGCTGCCCGCGGCTCCGCTTTAAAAAGGCGGTGCTTGCGGGAAGCGTTCCGGTCCAGGGTCTTTTAACATCGTCTTCGGGTATTTTCAACCGCCGCTTCGGAAACAAAGGGCTCCACCGACCGGATTCTCTGCGCCTTGACTTTTCCATCTTAGACCCGCATATTAAAGTCATCCGAAAGGAAAAACACCCCATTCGAAATTGAAAAAGGAGACGACATGACGCCGGAAACCAAACATGTCAAACGGGTTTGCAAATGCGCAAACTGCGGCAATGAAGCGGAAATGCTCATCACGTGCACGCTGGAATCCCCTCGAGACCACGGGACCGGGGAAACCGAGGCGGAAGTCAAGGATTCTGCAAAGCGGGTCAAGGGGACGGGTACATGTGCGAGTTGCGGCAACGAGGCGGACATGTGGGTTGATCTGTAAGAAGTGGAGCCCGCCCGCCCTGAAGGGCGGAGCTCCCCGGTAAGGAAAATGCCCATTTTAAGATCGCTTCCCTTAACCCCGCCTTGAAAGGCGGGGCTTTCGGGAAGCATTCCGGTAAAAAGGCCGGTTTTTTTCGCGCCGCATGCGGGCCCTTTGCGAAACCATCATCCGTGGAGGAGAAAAATGGAAGAGTGCACTTCCCCTATCAATACCGGTCTGAGAGGTATTCCCGTCGCCAGCACCCGTATCAGCGACGTGGACGGCAAAGCCGGGCGCCTCATTTACCGGGGGTATCGGGTCCAGGATTTGGCCGAATCGGCCACCTTTGAAGAAATTGTCCATTTGCTGCTTTACGAAACGCTTCCCAACAAAACGCAACTGGAGCAGCTTTCCACGCGCCTTTCCGAAAATCGACACCTGGAACCGGAGATGATCGCGGCATTGAAGACCCGCCCCGCGTCCGCTCTTCCCATGGATGTCCTTCAAGCGGGGGTGTCCATGCTGGCGCATCATGATCCGGATATCCGGGATACGTCCCGGGAGGCGTCCCTGCGGATGGCGATCCGGCTCATCGCCAAGCTTCCCGCCGTGGTTGCGGCATGGGACCGGATCCGGAACAACCGCACCCCCGTGGATCCGGATCCCGGCCAAAGCAGCGCCGCCAATTTCTTGTACATGCTGACCGGAAAGGCGCCCGAGGCGGATACGGCCCGTTTTTTTGACGTGGCCCTCATTCTCCACGCCGAACACGCTTTTAACGCGTCCACTTTTGCGGCAAGGGAGGTGGCCTCCACCCGGGCGCACATGTACGCCGCGGTGGCGGCCGCGGTGGGATCCCTGTCCGGCGAACTTCACGGAGGCGCCAACGCCCGGGTCATGGAAATGCTGCAGCAAATCGAATCGGTGGATGCGGTGGAGGGCTATGTGGAAAATATCCTGGCCTCCGGGGGACGGATTATGGGATTGGGGCATGCGGTATATCAAACCGACGATCCCCGGGCCCACATCCTGGCGCCCATGTCCAAGATCTTGGGGGAACGCATCGGCGACCCTCGCTGGTATGAAATTTCCAAGCGGCTCGAAGCGGTAGGGAAAGCGGCCTTTTTAAAACACAAAAAAAGAGAAATTTACGTCAACGTCGATTTTTACAGTGCGTCCCTCTACCACGCCATGGGGATACCCATCGACCTGTTCACCCCGGTTTTTGCCATTTCCCGGATCGCCGGATGGACGGCCCATGTCATCGAAGAGCATTTCGGAGACGCCGCCCCCAAGCCGGTCCTCTATCGGCCCGAATCCGAGTACATCGGCGATTATTGCGGGCCCAGCGAATGTGCCTTTGTCCCCATGGAGCGGCGATGAATCTTGATGGCTTCATAAAAAAGGCCGGGGCTTGACGGGAGTGTATAAATAGTGTTAATAATTATTATTCACTGAAAGGCCGCCCGAAGCGGTCGGCCGGCACAGTTGTTACTGAATGGAAAAACGCATTGAAAACACCGTCATCGAACCATACGTCCACCGATCCCCGGGATGCCTTTTCGGCTCCCGGGGGACAGCCTCCCCCTATCCGGATGACCCGACAACGACGGGTCATCCTGGAGGAACTCGAAAAAATGCATTCTCACCCCAGTGCGGATGAACTTTATATGGAGGTCCGAAAGCGGCTTCCCCGCATCAGCCTGGGTACGGTATACCGAAATCTGGAAATTTTATCCGAGATGGGGAAGATCCAAAAGTTGGAGACCGGGGGGAGTGTCAAACGCTTTGATTGGAACCCGTCCAAACATTATCATATCCGCTGTGTCGCATGCGGCCGCATCGACGACGCCCCCATCGCCCCGATGAATCAAATCGAAGACGATCTTTACGGGGCCACCGTCTTTACCATCACGGGGCATCGTCTTGAATTCACGGGTTTTTGTCCCGAGTGTTCAAAGAAAAATCAATTGCCCTCTCCCTCAGTGGACGTTCAGGGCATCCCTTAACCAGTTTCTGACCTCCTGTGTGAGGGAATAAACCCCCCGGTTGAACCCGATGCTCTCCAAAAATTGTTTTTTGATCGGCGACGGCATGCGGATTTTGGCAATCTCCCGGGCTTCTTCGGAATTCCTTCGGATCAGATAAACCACCGGTTCCTCTTCCCAGGTGTTGATGACAAAATAGGTGCTGACGTCGTCTTTGGATCGGATCACGTAATTCCCCCGGGTCCAATTGTTCCCCCACTCCAGGTACAACCGGACCGCTTCCTCATGGGTCATATCCCAATCAATGGCATTGATCAGATCCGTATCATCGGCAATGTCTTCCAGTTGCATCATTTTTTATCCTTCCTTTGGTTCAGGCCCTTTCAGCCAAACGCATGGAGATGATGCTGGAATTATATGCAACTCACATGCCACCTGTCACAATCGGGCGCCCTTCCACCTGCACGGCCTGTTTTACGATGCTTCTTTTGGATATTCCCAAAAAAATGTATCATGATACATTTTTGGTTCATATAAAACCAGATACATCTTTTATGTAACGATTTCAGTTTAATCTTTGAAGCGTGGGGGTATCATCGGCATTTTATGTCTCAAAACAGATGCGCCTGAAAAACAAAAAGCCCTCACCGGAAATAAAAATCCTGTCGGAAAATCGACATCTTTTTCTTTTTTCCCGCCGCCTTTCATCCTTCCGGCATCCTATCCTTTTTCCCTTTGCCGGAGATCCTGGCTCCCCGTCGGTTTTGGAGGAACACGACACGCTTGGGCGGCGGCCTCCCGAAACTTGGCATCAAGATTGCTTCTTTTTTCCGGCATGCGTTTATTTAACTCTCATCAATTCCTGGACGACGCCGCAGATGCTTCCCTGCACCCTGGCGTTGTTCTTTTTCCGGGACGGTTTCTTTGTGAAACCCTGTGATCAAAACATCAAAGAAACGTTTCACTTGGCGGAGCGGATGATCCGTCTGGCCGACAAAGGGGACGTGGAACGGGAGGACGTGGGGTGCGGAATCCTGTACGGGGTTTTACGGGATGCGGCATACAAGTTGAAAAAACTCGCGGAAAAAGAACGTCAAACCCACATCCGAAAAGGATGGTGGAAGGAAGATCCCCTTGATCTTCCCGGAAAACACATGCACATCACAAAAGGAGGTGAACACGTGACACACTTGAAAGGCACCCGAACTGAAAAAAACCTTTTAACGGCGTTTGCAGGAGAATCCCAGGCCAGGAACCGATACACCTACTTTGCCGGTCAGGCCCGAAAGGAAGGATATGTCCAAATCGCCGACATTTTTTCAGAAACCGCTGACCAGGAAAAAGAGCATGCCAAGCGCTTCTTCACGTTTTTGGAAGGCGGCGACGTCACCGTTTCCGGGGCATTTCCCGCCGGCAGCATCGGCACCACCCTGGAGAACCTGAAGGCGGCGGCCGCAGGCGAACATCACGAACACACGGAAATGTACCCCGGTTTCGCAAAAACCGCCCGGGAGGAAGGATTCGACGCCATCGCTTCCGTTTTCGAAGCCGTATCCGTGGCGGAAAAACAACACGAGAAACGTTACCGGGACTTGGCCGGCAACATCGAAAGGGGAACGGTGTTCAAAAGAGAAGAAGCGGTGACCTGGAGATGCCGGAACTGCGGATACCTGCATCATGACGACCAAGCACCGGAAATGTGCCCCGCGTGTGCCCACCCCCGGGCGCACTTTGAACTTTTAGGCGAAAACTGGTAACATCGGTTTCGTCGGAAACAGTTTACCCTTAAACGCAAAAGGAGGCATCATGGCACAACGACTCGAGGTTTACAAATGCGAACTCTGCGGGAATATCGTGGAAGTGCTCCACGGTGGCGAGGGAGAACTCGTATGCTGCGGCCAACCCATGAAACTGATGACGGAAAACACCGTGGACGCCGCCAAGGAAAAACATGTTCCGGTGATGGAAAAGACCGCCGAAGGGACCAAGGTGAAGGTGGGCAGTGTCCCCCATCCCATGGAAGAAAAACATTATATCGAATGGATTGAAGTCATCGACGGCGGCAAGGTCTACCGGCAGTTTCTCCAGCCGGGTCAGGCTCCCGAAGCCGTCTTCAACGTCCAAGGGGATGCACTGACGGCCCGGGAATATTGTAACATCCACGGGCATTGGAAGGGATAAATCCATGCTCACGGAAAACCGGAGGCGGCGTCATAAAAAAGGCCATCGAATCGAAGCGGGTCCCGCCTTCGGGCGTGGGGGGACCCGCTTTTTCAGGAAAGGCCGTAAAGGAGGAAAACCCCATGAACAGTTGGAAGTGCGGCAACTGCGGCTATACCTTCGAAGCCGAACAACCGCCCAATGAATGCCCATCATGCAAACAGACATGTGAATTCTTGAACAACACGTGCTATACGCCCGATTGTGCGCCCCAGGGAATCGACACGCGAATCGGGAAGAAGGAATAAACCGGTAATGCCGAAAGCCCTCATCGTTTATGTATCACGGACGGGGGATACCGAGGAAATCGGGAATCTCATCGCGGAAGGGTTGCGCATATCGGGCGTGGATGCTACGGTCCTGGACGCCAGGGCCATTCAAAAAGAATCGGAATTGGAAGCATACAATGCGCTTGTTTTCGGATCGCCCACGTACCACGGGGATATGATGCAACCCATGAAAACATTCCTTTTCATGGCCGAAAAGGCCGTCCTTAAAGGAAAAACCGGGGGCGCTTTCGGTGCCTTTGGCTGGAGCGGGGAAGCGCCTGACCGGATTTATGACACCATGGAACACATCTTCAACATGAAGATGGTGGATGAACCCCTCCGGCTTAAATCGAGTCGCGTCCAAGGCGGTATCAATGCCGCCCAGGATTATGGAAAGGCGGTGGCGGAAAAACTGAATGAACCAGACGCAAGGAGGGCAACATGACGACACCCCAGCATTGTCCCGGATTCCAGGACTTCAAACATCTCAAGTCTTTTTCCTGCAAATGCCCGGAATGCGGAAAGGAAAAAGAGATCTTTTCCGACGAATTCGACAAAAAGCATCTCTGCGCCGGCTGCGGAAAGGAAATCGACTTTACCCAATGCACCCTCACGGGTGAGGCTTAGAACCTCCGGCGCTCCGGCGGCGTGGCGCCTCCGTATAAAGACGGAAGGGGGGGATGCGCCCGCTTTACGGTTCAACTCTTTGGCTGTCGTTTGAAAAAAGAGCCCATGCGGCCCCTTGAAAAGAGATCAATGAACGGTTTTTTCATTAAGTGCCAAACCCTATTCTTGGCATTTCTCTTGGGGCTGACGGCAAGCGGCGTCGATTTTGGTGCGGCCCTGGCCGACGAAAACAAGGGCGCAAACCAGATCCGGCTCGACGGAGGAACCCGGGGTCCCGTTGACTTTCCGCATCACCGGCACCAGGACCGCATCGGGGACTGCACCGCCTGCCATGATCTTTTCCCGCAGCAATCGGGCGCCATCGAAACGTTTAAAGCCCAAAACAAACTGGACCGAAAAGAGGTGATGAACAAACTGTGCATCAAGTGTCACCGTGCCCAAAAAGCGGCCGGAGAATCCGATTACGGCCCCATCACCTGTTCCCAGTGCCATCAAAAATGATGAAATCGTAAAAGGGCCGATTTTGTTCGCACCGCAACCCTTTTCGGGAGATCCAAAGGGTTTCGCTAAATCTCAAGAACTCGACACAAATGTCTCAAACAGCTTGAGATTTTTAACGCTCAACTCTTTGTCTCTCTTTTTCCGAAAAGGATTAAACGGTGCTCACAAAAGCCTTTTTACGATCTTGTGGAGCCTTCCCGCCCTGAAGGGCGGGGCTCCCAGGTGAGGAAATGACCTATTTTTTTTAGAGCTTCCCTTGATCCCGCCTTAAAAGGCGGGGCTTGCGGGAAGCGCTCCGGTCAAAAGTAAGGTAGAAAACGGATGCGAATACTCGGACTCCAGGGAAGCCCCCGGAAAAAAGGAAATACCCGGTTTTTGCTCGACCTGTTTCTGGAAAAGGCCCAAGAACACGGCGCCCATACCCGTGTCATCCATGTGGATGAACGGCACATCCTTCCCTGCAAGGAATACACGGTCTGCGAGAAGAAGGGATTCTGCCCCATCGACGACGACATGAAAAAAGAAATTTATGCGCTTCTCCGGGAAGCGGAAGCGGTGATTCTCGCCACACCCATCTTTTTTTACAACACCACGGCCCAGCTCAAGGCCCTCATTGATCGTTGCCAGACCCTTTGGGCCAGAAAATACAAGCTTCACCTGACCGATCCGGGTCAAAAATATCGAAAGGGGGTTCTCCTCGCCCTGGGCGCCACCAAAGGGGCCAACCTCTTCGAAGGGATGAAACTGACGGCAAAATACTTCTTCGACGCCATCGGCGCCGATTTTTCCGGGAGCCTCACCTATCCCCGAATCGAGCATCCCGGGGACATGGAAAAACACCCCACGGTTCACGAAGACGTGAAGGCGACGGTGCAACGTCTTGTTTCCGGTTTTGCCGGCCGGCGGCGGATCCTTTTCGCCTGCCGGGAAAACGCCTGTCGAAGTCAGATGGCCGCCGCCTTCACCCAATACCACGCCGGGGATAAAATCGCGGTGCTCAGCGCCGGCACCCGGCCCGCGCCGGCACCCGATCCCATGATGATCCGGGCCATGCAGGAAAAAGGGATCGATATGGGGTTCCGGAAGACCCGGCAACTGGATGACGGCATCGAATCCCTGAACCCGGAGGTCATCGTCACCATGGGATGCGGTGAAGCATGCCCTTTTCTTCCCGGCGTTATGAAACAGGATTGGGACCTTCCGGACCCGGCGGGTCAATCCCTGGACGTGATGCGTGAAATCCGCGATAACATCGAAAAACGGGTGATCTCGTTGATAAAAGAGGTATCCGACGGGATCCTTTGATGAATCCAAAAACAAAAAAGGAGGATCAGTAATGGATCGTTACGTGTGCACCATCTGCGGGTATGTCTATGACCCGGCGCAAGGGGATCCGGACAGCGGTATCCCACCCGGGACCAAGTTCGAGGACCTCCCCGATGACTGGGAATGCCCGGTCTGCGGCGCTTCCAAAAGCGACTTCGAAAGGGAAGAGTAACGGTTTCAAGGGAAATGAATGCCCTTTTTGCCTCGGAACGCCGTCGCAAAAAGGGCATTCTTACGTAACAAGAACCCGGGGAACCGGGTGTGAACGAAAACCCATTCCCAAGGAAGAGATTATGAAACCCATCGAAATTGCAAACGGGATCTATGATGTGGGGGTGACCGACTGGAACATCCGGGATTTCCATGGGTACTCCACCGACCGGGGGACCACCTACAACGCCTTTTTGATCCTGGACGAAAAGATTGTGCTCATCGACACCGTCAAAAAAGAGTATGCGGATGCGCATCTGGACCGCATCGCCCGGATTGTGGACCCGAAAAAGATCGATATGGTCATCAGCAACCATACGGAAATGGACCATTCGGGTTCCCTCCCCCGGATCATGCACCGCATCGGAGAGGACAAGCCGATTCTGTGCTCCAAGATGGGGCTGAAAAATCTCTCCCTGCATTACCGGAAACCGTTCAACTACCAAAGCGTGGAAAACGGGGAAACCCGGTCCATCGGAAAACGGACCCTGACCTTTCTGGAAACCCGCATGCTCCATTGGCCCGACAGCATGTTCACCTATCTTCAAGACGAGGGGATCCTCTTTTCCTCGGATGCCTTCGGGCAGCATTACGCCGGCTGGCAGAAATTCGACGACGAGATCGGAGACGCCGTCATGGCCCATGCCAAGAAATACTTCGCCAATATCCTGCTGCTTTACACCCCCAAGATCCTCAACCTCCTCGACACCGTCACCCGGGCAGGTTTGAAGTGCAACATGATCTGTCCGGATCACGGGATTTTATGGAGAAGCCATCCGGAAAAGATCATCGACGCATACACCCGGTGGAGCCGGCAGGAACCGAAGAAAAAGGCTCTGGTCATCTACGATACCATGTGGCACAGCACCGAGAAGATGGCCGAAGCCATTGCCGCCGGGCTCATGGAAGAGGGCATCGACACCACGGCCATGCAGCTTCGGAAATGGCACAGAAGCGACATCATGACCGAGGTCTTGGATGCCGGGGCGGTGATGGTGGGCTCCCCCACCCTGAACAACGGCCTGTTTCCCACGGTGGCCGACTTTTTGACCTACATGAAAGGCCTCAAGCCCAAAAACAAGATCGCCGGGGCGTTCGGCTCCTATGGCTGGAGCGGCGAATCCGTCAAGCTCATCCAGCAGGAACTGGAATCCATGAAGTTTGACGTCCTGACACCCGGGGTGCGGATTCAGTATGCGCTCGATAAGGACGGGATTGAGACCTGTATCGACTTCGGCCGGCAAATGGGACGGAAACTCGAGAAGACGGCCGAATGAAACCGTTGCCGGTGATGAAATTCTGAAGGACCCGCAGGGGCGCATCGAGATGAAGACCCCCGTGGTGGAACTCAGCGCGTGCATCCGCTGCGGCGTCTGTGTCGAGGTCTGCCCTCAGGTCTTTTTATGGAATCCGGCGGGTTACATCGAAGTCGCGGGTCTGCCGTTTTATCCGGAAGAAGGCGTAAATGAGGCCGTCAAACATTGTCCCACCCGGTGTATTTATTGGGACGAGACGCAAGAGCGCATCCCGCCGGGAGTCGTGCCGGTCAAATACCGGTCTCCAGGCGCGGGAAAAACCATGAAAGCACTCAAGGCACGAATCGCCCGGCTTCTGGAAGAAGAACCCTTTGAAACCGGGCTTTCGCGGATCTTGGCCCTGCCGCCCCGGCGGGCGGTGAATCCGCTTTTTTCTTTCTTGTACAGCATTCAGGAACCGCGACGATGGCGGGCCGTCACCGCCATGGGAGCAGTGGTGGCCGCCCAGGCCGAGTCGGATATGGAAGGCGCCCGGGTGGTGATGCGCCGTCTCATGTGGAACCTCAACGACGAATCCGGGGGGATCGGCTGGGGATCCGCCGAGGCCATGGGGGAAATTTGTGCCCGAAGCCCCCGCCTGGCCGCAGAGTTCGCGAAGATTCTCGTCTCCTATATCGACCCCAAGGGCAATTTCATGGAAAATCCGGCGCTGCAGCCCGGCGTGCTGTGGGGCATCGGCCGGGTCGCCCGGATGAACCCGGATCAAATCCGGGATGCCGCCCCCCTTTTGGTGTCCTTTTTACGCCACAGCGATCCGGTGATTCGGGGACTGGCCGCCTGGACGGCGTCTTTTCTTCAGGACCCGCACCTGATACCGCATCTTTCCGCCTTGTCCAGGGACCCCGCCGCCTTCACTTTGTTCCTGGAGGCCCGCCCCGTCGCCATTCGGATCCGGGATCTGGCCCGCCGCGGGACAACCGCCGGTCCCGAAGAATCGCCGTCAATCCAAGACACCCTTCTTTGAAACGTTGCCAAATATCGGGAAAGGGGGTAATGGAAACCAAACCGACTCCATGATCTTTTTTGAAAAGAACCCTACCGGCACCCGGTGATGCATCACCTCCGCTTTCGGATTATATGTTGAAACAAATATCGAGAAGACTCAACACCCTGCATCCGGCCTTTTTGTTGCTCCTGAGCTATCTTACGGCCATCGCGCTCGGTACCGGACTGCTGATGCTCCCCGCCGCCACCGTCACCCGGAGCATTCATTTCATCGACGCCCTTTTTACGGCCACCTCCGCGGTCTGCGTAACCGGCCTCATCGTCCTGGACACCGGCAGCGACTACACGCTCCTGGGTCAGGGGATCATCCTGGTCCTCATCCAATTGGGCGGCCTGGGAATCATGACCCTTTCGGTGATCCTCTTCCGCCTGATCGGCCTGCGGGTGCGCTTCCAGCATCGCATGGCGGTGCAAGAGGTTTTTTCCCATACGCCTCGTAAAGACATCTACCGGCTCTTGAGATCCATTTTCCTCTTTACGGCCGTCATGGAACTTTTCGGCGTGCTCCTGCTGACCCCTCATTGGGCGCAGCACCATCCTCCGGGAAAAGCACTCTATCTGGGGGTTTTTCATTCCGTATCCGCCTTTTGCAATGCCGGTTTTTCTCTTTTTGAAACGAGCTTCATGAAAGAACAGGGCGCGGTCTTGTTGAACATGACCATATGCGGACTGATCGTTCTGGGAGGCTTGGGGTTCCCCGTCGTATACGAACTCTATGTCAAGGCCGTTGACAACAGAAGGACGCGTCTCTCCATCCAGACCAAGGCCGTCCTGTGGACCAGCGGGGGGCTCATTCTCTTGGGGGTTTTGGTCCTGGGGGTCACCGAGGCCGACTTCCTTGGAACCTTAAGTTACGGCGACAGGATTCTATCCCTGGTCTTTCAATCCATCACCTGCCGGACCGCCGGTTTCAACACCGTGGACATCGGCTCCCTTACGAGCGCCGGCCTGGCGTTCATGATGTTTCTGATGTTTTTCGGCGCATCCCCCGGGTCCTGCGGCGGCGGGGTCAAGACCACCACCCTGGCTGTCCTGGCGGCCTTTTCGTGGAGCCGTTTGAAAGGCATGACCCACGTCAATCTGTTCAAGCGGACGCTTCCCCAAGATACGGTGACCAAAAGCGTATCGGTCCTTTTGCTCTCCTTCGTCATCATTTGCGCCGCGCTTTTTTTGATTCTCATCACCGACCTGGAACACGGCGCCGGCGCTTCGGAACACCGCCGCTTCTTGAGTCTCCTTTTCGAAACGACGTCGGCCTTCGGTACCGTGGGGCTTTCCATGGGCGCCACCACACAGCTCAACGGCATCGGGAAACTGATTATCATCTGCGTCATGCTCATCGGCCGGGTGGGGGTGCCCACGTTTGCTTACATCATCGCGGGACCGGCCTCTAAAAAGGGCCTGGAATACGCGCAGGAAAATCTCATGATCGGCTAAAGGAGGGTTCCCATGAAACGCTTTGGTGTCATCGGTGCGGGGAGTTTCGGGTTTTATGCGGCCCGATCCCTTTTCGATGCGAAAAACGAGGTCATCGTCATCGACCGCAACCGTGACCGGATTCAAGGGGTGGCACCCCATGCCACCAATGCCATCGTCCTCGACGCCACCGATGCCGACGCCCTCAACGGCCTGGGCCTGGAAGAGATGGACAGCGTCATTGTCAGCGTGGGGTCGAATATTTCCACGAGTATCCTGATCTGTTACCACCTGAATGAAATGGGCGTCAACAATATCATTGCCAAGGCGGAAGACGATATTCACGCCGAGATTTTAAAAAAAATCGGCGTTTCCGAAACCATCCGGCCCAACAAGGACATGGCGGCCCGGATGGCCTTCAAGCTCACGCGGCCCAATATTCTGGAATTTCTCCCCCTTGAAGAAGACTACACCCTCATGCAACTCGATCCCCCGAAATCCTTCATCGGAAAGACCCTTTCAGAAATCGGCCTTCGCCGTCGCTACGGGGTGTATATCATCGCCGTGAAGGAACTGGTCCCGGAGCGCTTCGTCATCGTTCCCCCGGCCGATTTCACGGTCAAGGACAGCGATATCCTCGTGATGATCGGAAAAATCCAGGATATCGAAAAAATTCGAGAATTCGAATGACCGGGCTCCCATAAAAAATCGGTATCGGCGTATCCGGGAAAATGAGAGTTCCCCGTTGCTGAAAACCTGTTTTTTGATTCCCGGAAAAGCGCATAAAAAGATTGACACCCGGAAATTTTTGAATTATGGGTTATCGTTTGATAAAAACAGTCTGCACCATCCTTGCTCCGGGCACGCGTTCCGGGGCTTTAACAGCCGTAAGGAGGTCTTATGAAACGATACGAAACCATCGTTATCGCCGATCCTGAAGTCTCGGAAGAAAACCGCACCGCACTTTTCGAAAGGTATGAAGGGATTGTCTCCCAAGGCGAGGGGCTTCTTGTCGAAATCGACACGTGGGGGACCCGGCCCCTTGCGTATGAAATCAAGAAAAAGGGGCGGGGATTTTACTTTCGCTTGGATTACTGCGGTCTCGGCTCCCTGGTGGATGAAATTGAACGGTTTTCCCGCATCGACGAACGCATCCTGAAATACCTGACGGTCATGACGGATCCCGAAGCCGACCCGGATCAAATCCGGGCGGAAATGGACCGGAAAAAAGAGGCGCAACAGGCCGAGAAAGCGGAAGCGGAAGCGGCCCAAGCGACGGCAGAAAGTGCGGAACCTTCCCCGTCCGAAACGCCGGAACCTGCAACCGCCGGAGAAACCGAATCCTCCGGCGAAACCCAATCCAAGGAGTAACGACCCATGGCCGCCTATCCTCAGTCATCGAGGCCCCGGTCCGGACACAAGCGCCGGATCTATCACCGGCGAAAAGTGTGCCGATTCTGTGCGGATAAAAATCTGGTCATCGATTACAAGGATCCGCGAACGCTACGGTATTTTATCACCGAGCGCGGAAAGATCATCCCCAAACGCATTTCCGGAACCTGCGCCAAGCACCAGCGGGCGTTGACCCAAGCCATCAAACGGGCCCGGACCATCGCTTTGCTGCCCTTTGTGGGATCTCTGGATCACGTGTAACCCTCCGGATGGGGATCCGGAAAAGGAGACACGGATTGTGACAGATGCAATGCAGCCGATGGCCTCCCGGGATATCGCCACCGGAATCGCCGTCACGCTGGTTCTCTTCGCACTGGCGCTGAACCTCCCCGTGATCGGCTTTTTTCTAAGCGTCTTTATTCCGCTTCCCGTCCTTTTTTATCGGGTCAAGCTGGGGCGGCGGATGGGCTTTTGGATCCTGGGGCTCACCGCCGGGGTCATGACCGCCGCCATGGGGAAGCTCTCCCTGGATGTGTTGTTCTACCTCGAATTGCTGGTGCTGGGATTCGCCTTGGGCGAAACACTTTTTATGAACCTGTCCCTGGAAAGGACGGTCCTTTACACCATGGGCGCCGTACTGGGAACATCCGGCGCGCTGCTCTTGCTATACGGGGTTCTTTCCCCCGTGGGCATCGGCACCCTGATCTCCGATTATGTGTTGAACAGCTTGAAGTTGACGCTGGCCATCTATGAAAAGATGGGGGTTTCCGAAGACGCCGTTCAATTGATCTCCGACTCTTTGGACCAAATCCAGTATGTCCTGGTGCGGATTCTTCCCGCCTTGGCCGTGGGATCCACCCTTTTCGTGGCTTGGGCCAACCTGTTGATGGCACGGTCGATGCTGGGTTTCAAGGGGCTTTTTTTCCCCGAGTTCGGTCCAATGAATCGATGGAAAGCCCCGGATGTTCTGGTCTGGGGGGTGATCGCTTCGGGTGTTTTTCTCCTTTTTCCGTCCAAGAGCCTCAAAATGATCGGTTTGAACGGACTGATCATCCTCATGGGGGTCTACTTCCTGGCGGGAATCGCCGTCGTCTCCTTTTTTTTTGAAAAGAAGGGGTTTCCCCGATTTTTGAGGCTGATCCTGTACGGTTTCATTTTCATGCAGCAACTTGTCTGCCTGCTGGTCATCGGCCTGGGCTTTTTCGATACATGGATCAACTTCCGCAAGATGGGGACCCCCCCGGCAAAAAGCGAATAAAAACACCGCATGTCTTATGGACGTTTGAATGGAGGATGAAACATGAAAGTCATATTGAAAGAAACCATCGATGCGTTGGGGATCATCGGGGCCGAAGTGACGGTCGCGGACGGATACGCCCGGAACTACCTTTTACCCCAAAACAAAGCGGTCCCCGCCACGCCCCACAACCGTAAACTGCTGGAAAAGCAAAAGGCCAAGTTCGAATTACAATTGGCCAAGGAAAAGGCGCATGCCGCGGAAATGGCCAAGCGTCTCGTAGGGATTTCCTGTACCATCCCCGCCAAAGTGAGTGAAGAAGACCGCCTGTACGGATCGGTCACGGTCCGGGATATCGTTCAGGCATTGGCCGAACAACAGATCGAAATTGAAAAACGGATGGTCATCCTCCCGGAACCGATTAAAACCGTGGGGACGCATCGGGTTCCCATCCGGATTTATTCGGGCATTGAGCCGGAGATCGAGGTTCGGGTGGTCCCCGAAACATAGTCTTTTTTCCCCGACCCGATGCGTTAAGGCATGTGTTCCCCATGGCCCTTTCGGACATCGCCTTTAAAGGAATCGAGGCCATCGTCGGGAGTCCCCGCTGTACCCGGCGGCCGGAGGAGCGCATCTGTTACGCCTATGATGCCGCCGCCGGCCGGTTTATGCCCGATGCGGTGGCATTCCCGGAAAACACCGCCGAAATTTCTGCGATCCTGACCCTGGCCAACGCCGAAGGGTTCTTCGTGGTTCCCCGGGGAAGCGGATCCGGCATGTCCGGAGGCGCCGTTCCCGTCCAGGGGGGGCTCATTCTGGTCATGAACCGCATGAACCGCATTCTGGCCATCGACAGGGAGAACCTGGTGGCAACCGCCGAGCCGGGGGTGATCACTTCGGTGTTTCACGCCGCCGTGGAAAAAGAAGGGCTTTTCTACCCGCCCGATCCTTCCAGTTCTGATTTTTCCACCCTCGGCGGGAATCTGGCCGAATGCGCCGGCGGACCCCGGGCCGTCAAGTACGGGGTGACCCGCGATTATGTCCTGGGACTCGAGGTGGTCCTCCCTACGGGAGACCGGATCAAAACCGGCGTTCAGACCACCAAGGGGGTGGTGGGTTATGACCTCACCCGGCTCCTGGTGGGGTCCGAAGGCACCCTCGGGATCATCACCCGCGTGACGTTGAAACTCCTCCCGCTTCCGGCATCCGTTGGGACCATGACGGCGATCTTCCCGCTTCCGGAAACGGCCGTCGAAACGGTTACGGAGATCATCCGACGGGGAATCATTCCCCGGACGCTGGAATTCATGGATAATGCGTCCATCCGGTGCGTGGAAAACTATCTCAAAATGGGGCTTCCCGGGGAAGCGGGAGCCCTGCTGTTGATTGAGGCCGACGGAAATTCGGAGGAAACGGCTAAGACCCTGGATCAGATTCAATCCCTTTGCCGTGCACACGGGGCCTCCGCCGTGTATACGGCAGGCACCCCTGAGGAAGCCGGCGCCCTGTGGAAAGCCCGAAAGGCTATTTCACCGGCCCTGTTCCAGTACGCCCCCCACAAAATCAATGAAGATATCGTAGTGCCCCGGAGCCGCATCCCTCAAATCATTCGACGGATCGAAATGCTTCGGGAAAAGACCGGTCTGTTTATGGCGAGTTTCGGACATGCCGGGGACGGGAACATTCATTTCAACATCATGCTCGACAAATCGGATCCCGGGGCCCTGGAAAAGGCCCGCATAGCAGTGGCGGCACTCTTCGATTACACGCTGGAACTGGGGGGAACCATTTCCGGGGAGCACGGGATCGGCATCACCAAGGCGCCCTACCTCTCCAAAGAAATCGGTTCCGGCGCCCTTTTTCTCATGAAACGGATCAAAAAGGCCTTTGATCCCAACGGCATCCTCAATCCCGGAAAGATTTTCCCGGAATCCTGAAGCCTCACGGACCGCTGTAAAGGGGGGATGGAAAATCCGGCTATTCCACGTTCAGCTCCACGTCAAAGAATCCCAGATCCGCATACCGTTCGTAACGGGCGTCCTTGTCCCGTTCCACGACACACCGAAGCCGGAGTGCGCAGTATTTCCTGCAAAAGAGATCCTGGGAAAAATAATCGCCGAAACAATCGAATCGGTCGTTTGGGCGCAACCGGTAGGGTCTTTTATCGGAAGCTTGTTTCATCGTTGATATCCAATAGCGAAAGCATCTCCTCATGAATGTGTCCGTTGCTCACGAGGAGAAAGGATTTCTCCAGCATGAACGGATCATTGTCAAAATCGGTGAGGGTCGCCCCTGCCTCCGATGCGATCCGATAACCCGCGGCCGTATCCCAGGGGTTGAGATACTGTTCCCAAAAGGCATCGAAGCGGCCGGCGGCCACATAACAGAGATCCAGCGCCGCCGACCCCAGCCGGCGTACCCCCCGCGAGGCCCCCAGGCACCGGGCGAATCGTTGAATCATGGGGCCCATATTCCCCTTCTCCGCGTGGGGGAACCCTGTCACCAGGAGGCTTTCCGCCACCCTCGGGGTATCGCTCACCCGTATGGGCTTTCCGTTGAGGGTCGCACCACCGCCTTTCACGGCAATGAAGATCTCCTCCAAGGGGGGCGAAAGGATCACACCCACCAAAATTTCTCCTGCGGAGGCGAAGGCGACGGAAACGCAATATAGATTTAACCCGTGGGCATAATTGGTGGTGCCGTCCAGAGGGTCGATGATCCACCGGTGATCCGTCTCTTTTCCGGTAACGCCGCTCTCTTCGGCGAGCACCGCATGATCCGGAAAGGCGGCCTGCAAGGTTTTTAAAATCACCGCCTCCGCCGCAATGTCGGCGTCGGTGACCAGGTCCGCGATGCCCTTTTTCGTGGAAACACGGGACAGTTTTCCGAACCGCCGGGTGAGTTCCGCCCCGCCTTTGCCGGCGGCGGCCACGGCGACCCGTTTAATTCGATCCAACTCCATAAGAGAATGAATCTACACCCCGCCGGTTTCGAGTGTCAACATATTTTAACGGGGAATCGAAAGGATGTCCTCCATGGTTTCGATGAGTTCGGCAAGGGTGGAACGATCCCGTGCGGAAACGCAAATACCGTCATATTTCCGACGCCACGCGTTCGCCTCGGATGCCTCCACCAAATCCATTTTGTTCAGTACCCGGATGACCGGGGTTTCCGTCAACTCCAGCTCTTCCAGGATCTTTTCCACCGATGCCATCTGCTCCGGGAAATGGGGATGGCTGATATCGATCACATGCAGGAGCAGGTCCGCCTGTTCCAGTTCTTCCAGAGTCGCCCGGAAGGCCACCCTGAGATCCTGGGGGAGATCCCGGATGAACCCCACCGTATCCGTGATGATGACCTCCATATCCCGCGGAAAACGGAGGCGGCGGCTGGAGGGATCCAGGGTGGCGAACAGCCGGCTCTCCGCCAGGACCTGACTGTGGGTCAGGGTGTTGAGAAGGGTGGATTTACCGGCGTTTGTGTAGCCGACGATGGAGACAACGGGAAGGTGTTTTTTCCCACGCATGCCCCGCTGGGTCTTTCGGTTTTTCCGCACCTGTAACAGCGCCGTTTCCAACCTTCCGATCCGATCCCGCGCCCGCCGTCGGTTGATTTCCAGCTTGGTCTCCCCTGGACCGCGCCCGCCGATCCCGCCCGTTAATCGGGACATGGCCGTGTTTTTCGTCACAAGGCGGGGGAGGAGGTATTTCAGTTGGGCGAGTTCCACCTGGAGTTTCCCTTCCCGGGTCCGGGCGCGCTGGGCAAAAATATCCAGGATCAACTGGGTCCGATCGATGATCTTCAATTGGAGCTGGTCGGCGATGGAGCGGATCTGGGAGGGATTGAGTTCCTGATCGAAGACGACCATGGTGGCCCCTTTTTGAAGGGCGGATATGGACAACTGCTGGACCTTTCCCTTCCCCAGTGGCAGGGGTCCGCCGGTGGTTTTTCGATACGGTTCCACTCCCACCACGTCCAGCCCGCAGGAGCGGGCCAGGGCCAGCAATTCCCGGCGGGATTCCTGCTCCCGGTGCTTGGGCATATTCCCGGCGTGCATGAGAATGGCGCGCTCCGTATAGACCCGGGTCTTTTGCACCCCTTCGAAAAGGGAGAGTTCGGTTTCCAGGGCCTGGATACGGTCCAGGCAGTCCATCTCCATTTGATCGGGACGCAAGGGAGGCAATAGATCGTAAAGCTTATCCCCGGGGTCCCGGGGCAGGATATGGGCGGCATGGACCCGGAGGGGAGCCCCTTCTTCGGAAACCGTCACTGCGGCCATGAAATCCAGGGCGAGGAGACAAAGATCGGTGAGGTCGTCTTCGGTGAGCGCCTCTTCGGCCAAATGGGTGTGCACGCACCGCAACCCCTTCAGGCGCCCCGACGCCAGCCGGTATCCCGAAAGATCGGGAATGACGATTTTCTGGCGGTCCCCCACGATCACGTGGTTGACCCGCCCCGCCCGATCGATGAGCAAACCGATCTGCCGGCGCACCTCCCGGGACAGACGGCCCATCTCGCGCAGGAGGGGAAGGCTGATCAGCTGTTGAATGGGGATGCGACGGCGATACAGGGCCTCGAGCCTGCGGATTTGATTGGCCTTGAGCCCCGCGGTATTTCCGTAAAGACGTTTCATCCCGTGTCGACGGGCGCCAGGTTCTCAAAACGGGTGTAGGCCGTCAAGAAAGCCAGGGGAACCACGCCGGTGGGCCCGTTGCGCTGCTTGGACAGCAGAAGTTCGGCTTTTCCTTTGTTGGGGTTGTTTTCGTCTTTATTGTATACCTCATCCCGATAGATGAATGCAACCACGTCCGCGTCCTGCTCCAGCGCTCCCGATTCCCTCAGATCCGCCAGCTGGGGCCGCTTGTCGCCGCGCTCCTCCAGTTTTCGGTTCAGCTGGGAAAGGGCCAGCACCGGCACGTCGAGTTCCTTGGCCAGGGCCTTGAGGGAGCGGGATATTTCGGAAATCTCCAGATCCCGGCGTTCCGCCGTATAATGGCTTCTCATGAGCTGGAGATAGTCGATGACGACCAGCCCGAGGTTGCGTTCCATTTTGAGGCGCCGGGCCTTGGCACGGATTTCCAGGGCCGAGATATTGGGAGTGTCGTCGATATAGATGGGGGCGTCGGAAAGGATGCCGGCCGCATCCGTGAGATTGACCCAGTCTGCCTTGCTGAAAAAACCGCTCCTTAACCGTGAAGAGTCGATCCTGGCTTCGGCGCACAACAGGCGCATGGCCAGTTGTTCCTTGGACATCTCCAGGGAAAAGACGGCGCTGGCCACTTTGGCCTCCACCGCTGCATTCCGGGCGATATTCAATGCAAAGGCGGTCTTTCCCATGCTGGGGCGGGCCGCCACGATAATGAGATCCGATCGCTGGAGTCCGGAAGTCAGACCGTCAAAAAGGGTGAACCCGGTGGGCACACCGGTGATCAGCGCCTTGTTCCCCTGTCGTTCCTCCAGGGCATCGATGCTCTTGTCGATGAGGGTGCTGATGGGGTAAAAGGATTGCCGGTGCCGCTTTTCGGAGACTTCAAAGACTTCTTTTTCAGCGAAATCGAGGATCTCCTCCACGCCTCCCAAATCTTCCAGGCATCGCTTGGAAATGGCGTTGGCCTTTTCCATGAGGCGCCTGAGGATCGCCTTGTCATGAATGATCCGGGCATAATGAACGGCATTCACCGCCATGGGGACCGAATCCACGAGTCGGGCCAGGAAAACGGCGCCCCCCACCTCTTCCAGCTGTCCCTTTTCCCCGAGGCGATTGGACAGCGTCACCAGATCGACGGGTTCATCCTTGTTGAACAGGTCCACGATGGCCGAAAAAATCTTTTCATGCGCGGACCGATAAAAATCGACGGGGGAAAGGACTTCCAGGATATCCAAAAGCGCCGTATTGTCCATGAGGATGGCGCTGAGAAGGGATTCTTCGGCTTCGATGCTGTGGGGCGGCACATGGTACAGCGCCGGGTCTTTCCGGGTTCGTTTTCGGGGTTCAGTCATCGGAATCGCCGGAAGAAAAGGGCTTAGAACTGGCCCGTTTCCAGTTTATTGCACAGATACGCCACTTGTTTTTGGAGTTGGCCGTTTTCCTTGACCCCCCGCTCAATGGAATCCACCGAATGAATGGCCGTGGCGTGGTACCGGTTAAAACACTTTCCGATCTCCTGGAGGGTGGCCTCCGTGTACTTCCGGGCCAGGTACATGGCGATCTGTCTCGGCCGCAAGACAGACTGTTTCCGGGAACGGGAGACGAGTTCATCCGGTGTGAGGCGGTATTGCCTGCAGATGAGGCGCTTGATGCTCTCCATCGTAATGTTTTTCCGGTGCTGCACCATGTTCTTGACGACGCTTCCCGCCAAATGCAAATCCAACGGCGCACACAACAGCGACGCCTTGGCCATGACACCGGCCAGCCCGCTCTCCAGTTGCCGGACATCGTTGGTGAGTTCACTGGCCAAATATTGCAGAATTTCGTTACAAATCTGATATCCGTTGGATTCGGCCTTTTGCTTTAATATCTTTAACCGGGTTTCGTAATCCGGGGCTTCCATATTGGAGATGAGGCTGGAGGAGAGCCTGGATTTGAGTTTCTCGTCGAGCTTCGGAATATCCGAGGGCAAATGACAACTGGTAAAGATGATTCTTTTGTCCAGCCCCAACAGGTTTTCCAGAATAAAATTCAACTCCATCTGGGTGCGGTTTTTCCCGGTCAACAGGTGGACGTCTTCCAGGAGAAGGACATCGCACCGGCTCCGGTATTTCTCTTTGAATGCACCGATGGTCCCCAGTTTGAAGGCATGAATCATTTCCATGGCAAAATCTTCCGCCGTGACGTAGTAGACCCGCTCGCCGGGGAAATGGGAAAGGATGTGATGCCCTACGGCCTGGGAAAGGTGGCTTTTTCCCAGGCCCGGTTTTGCCATGAGAAAAAGGGCGCTCTTTAAGGGTTTCGGGGAACAGGCCAGGCTGAGGGCGGCCGAATAGGCGAAGTCGTTGCTGGCGCCGACGACGAACTGATCAAAGGTGAAATCCGATCGCAGGGGTTTTCCATTGTGGGGCCGGGAATGCAGATGTGGCAACGGCATCTGTATGTCGCTGAAAAGGGGTTTCTTTTTGGCGCCGTTGGTATCGGCCACTTCAAAGACCACTTCCCTTGAACGCCCCAGCATCTTTTGGATTTCCGATGCGATGAGGTCTGCGTAATGGGACATGATTCGCTTTTTTGAAAACGCATTGGGGCTTTGTAAAACGATTCTGGCGTCTGTCTCCGGTTTTTGCACCACCGGCTCGATCCACATCCGGTAAGAATGGGCCGGAATCCGGTCTTTGATCTTTGCTTTGACTTGATCCCAGATCGTTTCCGATGCATCCATTTGAAAAATAAAGCCCCCTGGTCCCGATTGCCTTTAAAACGCGGGAAATTGAAAAGTATATCCGCCGATTGCCGATTATGTGGGAGATATATCCGGAGTTTCAGATTATCCTCGATGACAGGGGCTCTTTTATGGCAGGACATCGATGCTGTCAAATCGGATGGTTTGGATTTTTCAAAAACTTCTTAACAAATTATTAACATTTTATAACATCTTGTTATTATTATAATATTAATAACTATGGAGCCAACTGTCCCAAAACACGACCATTTTTTTGGCCGGGCTTTCTGCAAGCATTCTGGGCACATCCATGATCGGTGTGAAATCGAGCCGATTTTGCTTTTTAAAAAAACCTTTTGTTTTCTTGGTTTATCTTTAATTTTTAAAAAATATTGAACCGGACCCATGAGCCGTCAAAAGGAGGTGTTCAATGAAAAACAACGGTCCGTTTTCTTTTCAAACACGGAAAAAGCCCTTGTAAGGGAGCGCAAGGTGTTTTACTTTTCCCAGACTGGTAGTGTAAACGTTCTCCATTGTCCGGAAAAACCAAAATTGAAATTTACTCAGGGGACGATATCCGATCCGTATGAAAGGCAAACGCGACATGCGCCCCACCATCGCCGTCACCATGGGGGATCCCGTGGGAATCGGCCCGGAGATCATCGTAAAAGCCATGGCCCGAAACCGGCTCTCCCGTTTTTGCACACCCGTGGTGGTGGGGGATCCGTTTCGTTTGGAAGCCGCAGCGAAATGTGTGGGGTTTTCCCCGAACATCCGGATGGTTTCGAGACCCGGCGAGGCACCGGACGAAAAAACCGGCATCACCGTGATCCCCGCCAGCCGGTTGCACTCCAAAAAACTGACATGGGGAAAGCCTACAAGGTCCACGGCAGCCGCCGCCGTCCGCTACATCACCACGGCCGTGGACCTGGTGCAGCGGGGCGACGCGGCGGCCATGGTCACCTGCCCGGTCCATAAACGCGCCTTCCGTCTGACGGGCCTCCCCTTTGCCGGCCACACGGAACTCATCGCCGAGAGGACCGGCAGTTCAAATTTTGTCATGATGATGGCCGGAAATCGATTAAAAGTGGCCCTGGCCACCATTCATGTCCCCCTCGGGGAAGTCTTGTCCCTTCTCACACCGGAAAGGGTCTTTCGTACCATCCGAATCACCGCGGAGGGGCTCATGGAGCGCTTCGGGATTGCCTCCCCCTGTATCGGCATTGCAGGATTAAACCCCCACGCCGGTGAAAACGGACGATTCGGCGATGAAGAAAAACAAATCCTGATACCGGCCGTTCGCCGGGCCCTCCGGGCAGGATACCGGGTGGAAGGCCCCTATCCGCCGGATACGGTTTTCTACAGGGCCCTCAAGGGTGCCTTCCATGCCGTGATCGCCATGTATCATGATCAAGGCCTCATCCCCTTCAAGCTCATCCATTTCACCGACGGCGTCAACACCACCCTGGGTCTTCCTTTGATCCGCACCTCCGTGGATCACGGCACGGCATATGATATCGCCGGAACCGGGATCGCGGATCCGGGAAGCCTTGTCGCCGCCGTTCGAATGGCCGCCGATCAGGCGAACCACCGGCACCGATCACTTCGAAAAAAACCGACCCCGTTACACTGAGAATATGTCCGCAGATCAAATCATCATCCGCGGTGCGCGGCAGCACAATTTAAAAAATATCGACGTTTCCATCCCGAGAAACCGGCTCATCGTGGTCACCGGCCTCTCCGGATCGGGGAAGTCGACCCTGGCCTTTGATACCCTTTATGCCGAAGGGCAGCGACGATATGTGGAATCCCTTTCCACGTACGCCCGCCAGTTCTTGGAGCGTATGGAAAAACCGGATGTGGACACCATCGAGGGCCTGTCTCCGTCCATCGCCATCGAACAAAAAAGCGCCGGTCACAACCCCCGCTCCACCGTTGGGACCGTCACGGAGATTTACGACTACCTTCGCTTGTTGTTCGCCCGGGTGGGAATCCCCCATTGTTACCGCTGCCACCGCCCCATCACGGCCCAATCCATCGACCAGATCGTGGACCAGGTGTTGTCCTTCCCCGAAGGCACCCGGATCTTGATCCTCGCCCCTCTCGTGAACCAGCAAAAAGGATCCCATGAAAAACTGTTTAAAAAACTCGTCAAAGACGGGTTCGCCCGGGTCCGGGTGGACGGCACCTTGTTTGACATTGAGGAAGTCCCTTCGCTTTCAAAAAACAAAAAGCACGATATCCAGGTGGTGGTGGACCGCCTCCAGGTCAAGGAAGGAATTCACAGCCGATTGGCCGACTCCCTGGAACTGGCCATGGCCCAATCCGAGGGTGTGGTCATCGTGGACGTGGTGGGAAAAGAACCGATCCTCTTCAGCGAAAAAGCCGCATGCACCCATTGCGGCATCAGTTTCCCCGAATTGACGCCGGCCGGTTTCTCCTTCAACTCTCCCCAGGGGGCGTGTCCCAAATGCGACGGCCTGGGGACCATCACTGAATTCGATCCCGGCCTCATCGTCCCCAACCCGGATCTTTCCCTCAGGGAAGGCGCGGTGGCGCCCTGGGCCAACCGCAATTCGGTCTACTTCGCCGAGTTCCTGGAAGCCCTGACACAACATTACGGGGTGGACATTTATACCCCTTTCAGGGATCTCCCCGAGTCTTTTAAAAAAACGCTTCTCTATGGCTCGGGAAAGGAGACCATCACCTTTTTCTTTGATCGGGATCATCGCCGATACACCTATCAGCGGCCCTTCGAAGGAATCCTTCCCAACCTTCAACGCCGCTACATGGAAACCGATTCCCACCTGATGCGGGAAGAGATCCAGCAATACATGAACTTCCAGCCCTGCCCCGAATGCCACGGCGCCCGGCTGCGGCCTGAAAGCCGGAGCGTCCGGGTGGGGGGGAAAACCATCCATGAGATCACCGCTTTCTCCGTTGAAAAGGCGAGAGCCTTTTTTCTTGACTTAAACCTTTCCGGGAAACGCCGGGTTATCTCCCAGCGTATCTTCCGGGAAATCGTGGACCGGCTCGGGTTTCTGGAAAACGTGGGTCTCGGTTACCTGACCCTGGATCGTTCCGCCAACACCCTCTCCGGGGGGGAAAGCCAGCGGATCCGTCTGGCCACCCAGATCGGTTCAAAGCTTACCGGTGTTTTGTATGTCCTGGATGAACCCAGTATCGGGCTGCACCAAAGGGACAACCGCCGGCTTTTGGAAACCCTCATGCAGATGCGGGATCTGGGAAATACCGTTTTGGTGGTGGAACACGACGAAGAGACCATCCGCCGGGCGGATCACGTGGTGGACATGGGTCCCGGCGCCGGCATCCACGGGGGCGAGGTGGTCTTTTCCGGGCATCCGGAGGGGTTGACGGGTGCGCCCATGTCCCTCACCGGGCAATATCTGTCCGGGGAAAAACGGATCGAGGTCCCCAATCATCGACGCAAGGGAAACGGTAGCCGGCTGATCATCGAGGGGGCCTCGGGGAACAACCTCAAAAACCTCACGGTGGCGTTTCCCTTGGGGTGCATGATTTGCGTCACCGGCGTTTCCGGATCCGGGAAATCGACGCTTGTTTTGGAGACCCTGTACCGCGCGTTGTCCCAGAAGCTGTACCGCATGCGGATTCCCGCGGGACCCCACGAGCGGATCACCGGCATCGAACACGCGGACAAGGTGATCCACATCGATCAGTCCCCCATCGGCCGGACACCCCGGTCGAACCCCGGTACCTACACCGGTGTTTTTACATTCATCCGGGAGCTCTTTTCCAAAGTCCCTGAATCCCGGGCGCGGGGGTACAAGCCCGGACGGTTCAGCTTCAACGTGAAAGGGGGACGGTGCGAGGCCTGCACCGGGGACGGGATCATCAAGATCGAGATGCACTTTTTGCCCGATATTTACGTTCCCTGCGACGTGTGTCGGGGAAAGCGGTACAACCGGGAAACCCTCGAGATCCGCTACAAGGGAAAGAGCATCACCGATGTTCTGGAGATGACTGTCAATCAGGCCCTGCAGTTTTTCGCCAATATCTCCGCCATTCGATCAAAACTGCAGACACTGGTGGACGTGGGGCTGGGCTACATCCGCCTGGGCCAGCCCGCCACCACCCTTTCAGGGGGGGAAGCCCAGCGGGTCAAGCTCTCCCGCGAACTGAGCAAGAGGGGGACCGGGAAAACTATCTACTTGTTGGATGAACCCACCACGGGTCTCCACCTGGACGATATCCGCAAGCTTTTGAGTGTACTCAATCGCCTGGTGGAGGCCGGAAACACCGTCATCGTCATCGAGCACCATCTGGATGTCATCAAGACCGCCGACCATGTCATCGATCTGGGACCGGAAGGGGGGGATGCCGGCGGCCGGGTGGTGGGGTGCGGGACACCCGAGGAAATCGCCGCGCTTCCCCGGTCTTACACGGGACAGTTCCTGAAAAAAATCCTCCCGTCCGGAATCCGGCGGGCGTCACCCCATTAAAAAAGGGGGCGGATCCGCGAACCGGATCGGCCCCCTTTTATTTTCCGAGGGTGTTTAATGGGCAAACAGCCCTGCGATGGCCGCTGCCTGGGGATGGGCGTAAATGAGAATCAGCGCGATGACGAGTGCGTAAATACACAGCGACTCGATCATGGCCAGACCGATCAGCATGGTGACGGTCACCTTTCCTGAGGATTCCGGGTTCCGTGCGATCCCCTCAACCGCCGAGCGAAGCCCGATACCCTGGGCGATGCCGCAGCCGAAGGCCGCAATGGCGATTCCGAAACCCGCCGCTGTCACGCTTGCGATGAAGAATTGTAATGCCTGTGCTTCCATCCGTTGTCTACCTCCTTCGTTTTAGTATGGTTTTTGGGCTTCTTCCATCACCCATTTCCACTGTGAAAACTCTTGATGCACGGCGGTGATCCCACCCCCGCCCCGCATCAAAAACGTCCCGGTCCGGCATTAATGGGCGTGTTCCATGGCCCCGGTGAAGTACATGATGGACAGGAGAAAAAACACAAAGGCCTGGACCAGAGCCACAAAAATCCCCAGCCCCATGATGGGCAAGGGGGCGAAGAACAGCCCGGCAAGGGAAAATAAGATAGCCAGCACCAGCTCGTGTCCCATCATGTTGCCGAAAAGCCGGAAGGACAAGGAAAGAATCCGGGCCAAATGACCAATGACCTCAATGGGGAAGATGATCGGCACCATCCACCACACCGGTCCCATAAAATGCTTGATGTACTTGGCGCCGTGATACTTGATTCCGATGACATGGGTAAAGACCACCACGGTGAGGGCGCACGACAAGGTGGTGTTCAGGCTGGCGGTGGGTGGAAAAAATCCGGGAACCAAACCGATCAGGTTGCAGGTAAAAATATAGATAAAAACAGTGGCGATGATGGGGAAAAGCCATCGCCCTTCTTCGCCGGTGATATCCACCATGAAATCCTCTATTCCGGTAATGAGGATCTCGAAGAAGTTCTGCCCTCCGGAAGGGATCATGCGGATGCCCTTGGCCGCCAGTGCGCCGGAGATGATGAGGATGGCCATCACCACCCAGGAATAGATCACGTGGGGATAGGCATGGGCAAAATGACCGAGGCCCACGGCTTCAAACAGCTTGACGAAAAACAGATAGGGATGCTCCACGTTACATTGCCTCCTTGAAAATAAGATGTTTCAGTTCCATGAGGGTGGCGAACAGGATACTCAGCACCACCACGGAAAGGCCGAGGATCAGACCCAACGGATCCACATACCCCTGGGAAATGAGCCAGAAAAGGATCAAGCCGGAGACGGCAAACCGTACATAGTACTTGGCAATGACCACATGGTGAGAGGAAAGATGGGGGGGCGTCAACGCCCCTTTCAAGGTGCGATAGAGCATATGAAAATTGATCGTAACGATGAGCCCTCCCAGAATCAGGCCCAAGGCGAAACGAAACGGCGCCAAGAGCAAGCCCAACACGGTAATCAGACCCAACAGCACCCAGTTGGAACGGGTGACAAAAATCAGAATGCGCTTTTGAATCTTCACGGCATCTCGACGATTCGAATGGGGAGTCCGCCTGAAAATCCGCGGCCCGTATCCGTGCCCCATCCCAAAAGTAGCCCTCCCTTCACACCCGTCCGCCTTTTTTCATGGCCAGGCCGATGTTCCGATAGGCCGCCGCAATCCCTAAACCCAAGAAGATGAACGTCAGCCAGGGGCTGGAGCCGAAACGCCGGTCCAAAATCACCCCCACGGCCAGCCCGATGAAGATGGAAAGGGCGATCTGAAATCCCAGGCTGCTGTAATAGGCCAGCTCTTTCAGCCAGCGCCGGGTTTCCCGCTTCATCGAAACGAACGGCCCTGATTGCGGCGTTCGCCTTTAACCACCCGGTGTAACCCGGGACCGTATAAGGTTACGGCTTCTACCATGGCCGCCTTGTCAAGTCAATCCCAAAATGAACATGTTAAATATTCTTCGCCATGTTTTGATCATACAAGGTTATACAACATTGGGGAACACCGGGCTCAACTCCAGTCGAGAAGTTCGGTGTCAAACACGGGACCCTCCGAGCAGATGTGGAGGTATCGATCCTGCGGTTTCCCTTTCACGGCGCATCCCAGGCAGGCACCGATGCCGCAGGCCATCAAGGTTTCGATGGAAACCTGGCAGGGTGTTTTCAAAACGCGGGCCGTCTGGGCCACACAGCGGAGCATCGCTTCGGGTCCGCATGCATATATCCGCTCCGGGGGATCGGCCCTTGCCGCCGTCTGAAACGGGTGTGTGACCGGGCAGTGTTCCCCGTCGCTCCCGTCGTCCGTGGTCACCTGCAGCATCACCCCTGCATCGATCAATTCATCCCGGCACAGGAGTTCTTCCCGATCCCGTGCCCCGAGAAAGACCCGGCAATCCTTGGGATCCATACCGTTTTCACGCATGGCTTCCACCAAAAAAACCATCGGGGCCACGCCCATGCCGCCGGCCACCACCATCGGACGGGAACCAGCCCCGGCCAATGTGAACCCCCTCCCCAACGGCCCGACCATTTGAACACGTTCCCCTTCAGGGGTGCGGGCCATCTTTCGGGTCCCGGGTCCCACGACCCGATAAAGGACCTGGACAGCCGCCTCCCCCTCCGGGAACCCAAGGAACCGATGAATCGAAAAGGGACGGGACAGCAGGGGGGCGTCCCGGCCGGACACATGCAGCATCACAAATTGGCCGGGAACCGCCTCCTGGTAAGACGGGTGGCACGCCAGGGTCATGCGGTAATGCGCCGGGGTGAGCCTTTCGTTTTTCAGGACTGTTACCTGTTCGACGTTCATGGCGGTTCTTTTTCATGGTGAAATCGGTCACGCCGGATGCCGTTCGCGCCCCGTCCGTATTTTCTTCTTGGCCTTTTACGGGGTAAAAATCAAGCCAAAGAATCGACCCGGGGAATCGCGGAGGCGTTTTCGGAACCACCGGATTCCCGGAGGCCGAGGACGGCGCCGAACCGGCCCGTGGTCTTTTCCTTGCGGTAGGAAAAAAAAAGATCCGTTCGACAGCGGGTGCACAGGCCGCTGATATGCACGTTTTCCCCAAAAAGGCCTTCCAAGACCAGTTGATCCCGGGTGAGCCTCCAGAAATCAAAGTGATCGGCGGAGTCTTTGTAACCCCAAAAAAAAGGAGGGATTTCCTTTTTATAGTTTTTAAATTCGGCACAGCAGGGTCCCAGGGAAGGGCCGACGACGGCGACAAGGTTTTTCGGCCGGCTCTGAAAATGACGGACCATGGCGCGGACGGTCCGCCCCACGATTCCTGAAATGCTCCCCCGCCATCCGGCATGGACGTTGGCGATCACCCGAGCCACCGGGTCATACAGGAAAACCGGCTGGCAGTCCGCCACCTGAACCACCAGGAGCGTTTCCGGGACATCCGTCACGGCGGCGTCGGCCCGGGGGGCCTTTGCCGTTCCGGAAAAGGACCCGGCATCTTTGGATTTAAGCATCCAAACGGCATTTCCGTGGACTTGATCCATGTAAACGGGTGTGCCTTCACCGGCGCACCGGCCGATTCTTTCCCGGTTTTTTTCCACCGTTTTTGGATCATCCCCAAGCCCGAAGCTGATGTTCAAGTGGTGAAAGGGGGGATCGGAGAATCCCCCATGGCGGGTGAAAACGGCATGGAAAAGCGCCGGGTAGGACGCCAGGACCGGCGACTCCAGGAAAGACACCCCGTTTTTTTCTTTGAGAATCATCCTGCCGGTGCCTTGCGGATCTTTTCGATGATTCCCGATGTGGAGACCCCTTCCACCAGCGGAATTCGAATGACCTCCCCCCCGCGGTCGAGCACCCGGTCCGCCCCCACGATTTGAGCGGTTTCCCAGTCGGCCCCTTTCACCAGTACGTCCGGCTCCAGGATCTGAATGAGGTGCAAGGGATCCGGTTCTTCAAAGACAACCACGTAATCGACGCATGTCAGGGCGGCCAGGACCACGGCCCGATCCGTTTCGGAGTTGATGGGCCGTCCCTTTCCCTTGATCCGCCGGACCGACGCATCCGAATTGAGCCCCACCACCAGGATCCCCCCCAGCGCCTTTGCGGCGCTCAAGTAGCGCACATGACCCACGTGGAGGATGTCGAAGCATCCGTTGGTAAAAACGATCCGTTCCTTTTGCTGCCGGTGCGCCTTCAGCGCATTTTGGAGCCTTTCCAGCCCGACGATCTTGTCCTCGATCTCCATCTCCGGTTTCACCTTTCAAGGATCACTCGTCAATTGTCACTGTTTACTTGTCACGATTTACTGCTCTTATCACTCGTCACTGTTTACTTGTCACTTGGCACTGCTCTTATCACCCTTCACCTTTCACCCTTCACGGTTCACCGTTCACCCGACAAGGTCCGCGCCAGGGTCAGGACGTCCACCTGCCGGGCTCCGGCACGGGTCAAGGCCGTTGCACACGCCTCTGCGGTGGCCCCGGTGGTGTGGACATCGTCCACCAGAAGAATCCTTTCTCCGTTCACCTTGTCGGGGCTTTTCACGGCAAAGGCATCCCGGATGCCCGCCGCCCGCTCCTTTTTCCGCAATCCGGTCTGGGACCTTTCCCAGCGGGTTCTCACCAGAACGTCTCCGGAAATCCGGTATTCAAAGCCGGGGCGGCCCGTCTTGCGGGAATACCGGGGCCAGTCCCTGACCATGAGCCAGGCCTGGTTGAATCCCCGTTCTTTCAACCGCCGCCGGTGGAGGGGCACGGGGATGATCCGATCCACGGGATCGGTTTCCCATATCCGGCAAAACGCGGAAAACAGCAATAATCCCAACGGACGGCCCAGTTGGATTTTACCGTCGTATTTGAACCGGTGCACCGCTTTCATCCACCCTTGTTCATAAGCGCCCAGGGCCCTGGCCTTCCCGAAGGCCCGCACTGTCTTGTCGCACGCGGGACACAAATGATCCGGTCCCTGCCCGCCGGGAAACATCACCCCGCAGACCGGACAGAGCGGCGAAGCGATGGGGATAAATTCCGGCACGCACGCCGGACACGCAAATGAACCCAGAACGTGTGCCATCCCGTCCGCGGAGGGTGTCTTGAAAAGCCGGGGGCCATCCATCGCATCCGTCCCGCGCACCTGATCCGGGTCCGGCCGGGGATCATGAAATACCCTGCAGATCAGACAACGGGGAGGAAAAAGGGCGTCCCGGAAAGGCGCCCACCACCGGGAAACCGCCTTTCCGGCCGGTAGGGATCTTGCCTTTTCAAGTAAAACCGCATGGGGCCGCATTAAGGATTCCCGGCGCATCATGAGGCTCCGTGCATCCGCTGGTGAAACACCGCGTACATGGCAATTCCGCCTGCCACGGAAACGTTCATGGAGTTCAGCGTGTCCTTCTGGGGGATGGAAACCAGGACGTCACAGGCGCGTTTCACCAGGGAACGGATCCCTTTTTCTTCTCCTCCCACCACAAGGGCCACCGGGCCATTTAAGTCCACGGAAAAAACGGGGCGTTTGGCCCCGGGGTCCAGCCCGTATATCCAGACGTCTCGCTCCTTGAACGCCTTCAGGAACCGCACCAGGTTGGTCACCCGGGCCATGCGGACATGCTCCAGAGCGCCGGCCGAGGCCCGGGAAACCGCCGGGGTGGGAGGCGCGCAACGGTCCTTGGGAACCACGATCCCTGTAATCCCCAGACACACGCCCGTTCGAATCAGGGCGCCCAGGTTCTGTGGATCCAGGACGCCGTCGACGACAAGAAAAAAAAAGGGGGGCTCCCCGGAGCGCCTTTCTTTCAAGAGGTCCCCGACATCGCATACCGGATAGGGGGTGGTCCTTGCGGCAATCCCCTGGGTGGAACGGGTTTGGGCCAATTGATTCAATTGAAAGCGCGGAATCTCCTTCAAGGGGATCCCTTCCTTCAGGGCATGCTCCCGGAGCATGGCTTCCCGGCCGGCCGTTTTCCCCGAGGCCACGAAGATTTCCAAAATCCGGCGTCGCCGGGCCGCCAAGGCTTCGGTCACCGGGTGCATTCCGTAGAGCACCTCGGTGGAGGGGGTCCGCCGGATTGCCGTCATGCCCGGTTCCCGCTCGACTGGATGGGGTCTTCTTCTCGAGGCACCGACCTGCAACGGGCGCGATAGGTCTCGATGAGCGCGGTCAGATCCGAAACGGCCTCTTCCAGCCGATCGTTGACCACCACGTGACGGTACAGCTGCAGTTGGCCGATTTCCGCCCGGGCATCGGCCAGGCGCCTTTCGAGGGCGGCGGCGGTTTCAGATCCTCTTTCTTCGAGTCTGTTCCGGAGTACCTCCAGGGAAGGCGGCATGATGAAAATGGAAATCGATCGGGGGAATCGTTTCAGAATCTGCCGCGTACCCTGGACATCGATATCGAGGAGCACGTCCCGGCCCCGGGCCAACGTCCGTTCGATAAACGCCGCGCTTGTCCCGTAATAATGTCCGTGCACCCGGGCCCATTCGATCCATTCTCCGGCATCGATCCCCGCCCGGAAGTCCGCCTCGGTGATAAAATAGTAGTCCCGGCCGTGTGTTTCCCCGGGACGGGGGACACGCGTGGTGGTGGACACGGAATACCGGATGTCCGGGAAATGCGCCAGGACCGCCTGCTTCAGGGTGGTTTTTCCGCTTCCCGACGGCCCGGACAGAATAAAGAGGCATCCCGGACGATTCATGGCATTCCCTTCGTTCCCACGGGGGTTACGCCTCCTGGGCGCCCTTCAAGGTGGCGTACCGCTGGGAGATGGTTTCCGCCTGGATCGCCGAAAGAACCACGTGATTGCTGTCCATGATAATGATGGAACGGGTTTTTCGGCCGTGGGTGGCATCCACCAGCCGCCTTTCCTTCCGGGCTTCGTCCTTGAGGCGTTTCATGGGCGCGGAGTTGGGGGAAACAATCGCCACCACCCGCTCGGCCACAACGGTCCCGCCGAAACCGATGTTCAGGAGTGTCTGCTCCATGGATTCTCCTTGAGGGCGTCATCCCCATCAAAGCGGGGATGCCGCGCCTTACTCGATGTTCAGTACCTGTTCTCGGATTTTTTCCAACTCCGACTTCACCTCCACCACGGCATGGGCGATCCCGGCGTTTTCCGCCTTGGCGCTCATCGTGTTAAACTCCCGGTTGAGCTCTTGCAACAAAAAATTGAGCTTTTTCCCGGCCGGTTCCGGGGCGTCCATCACCTGCCGAAACTGGACCAAATGACTTTTGGCCCGGGTGATCTCTTCCGTAATGTCCCGTTTGACCGCCACGAAGGCGGCCTCCTGGGCGATACGGGCCGGATCAACCGCCATCTCCTTTGAAATCAATACCGATATCCGTTCTTCCAACCGTTCCCGGGATTCGGCCGGACCGGTTGCGGCCGCGTCTTGAACATGGGCAAGGTGCGTTTCGATCCGGTCTAAGTGCAGGATAAAATCCCTTTCCAGGGCATGCCCCTCCGCGGCGCGCATGGCCTCCAGATTGCCCAAGGCTTCTGAAAGGCATGGCTGGAGCGCTTGCCAGGCACGTTCCATATCTTTTTCCTCGGCCTGAAATTGAAGCACGCCTCCGGTATTGGCCACCAGGTCCAGGGGGATATCCCCGGGAATCCCCAATTCTTCTTTCAGTTGTACCAGGGCCGCATACAAGGATCGGGCTTTTCCGCGGTCCACCCGGCAGGCCACAGCCGATTCGGAGGCTTCCTGGATGGTCAGCGTCACCTCCACGCGTCCCCGGCTTGTAAACCGGGCGATCTCCTTTTTGATCCGGTCTTCCAGCTCCAGGTAGTCGTGGGGGATCCGTAATGAAACATCGAGGTAGCGGCTGTTATAGGAACGGATCTCCACCCGGATTTCTAGGGTGTCTTCCACTCGACCGGCTCGGGCAAAGGCCGTCATGCTCTTGATCATGGAGGGGTCCTTTCAAATGGTGCGGCTTCGAAAAAAGGCCGGTTTTGTTGTACGGCCATGGCGTGCAAAAGGTTGTTACGACTTTACTGCATGAGACGACAAGGCGGGAGAAAGTCTGCTCCCCCGCAGGTCTCGAACGTATTTATCGCGCACCCGCTTTAAAAACTGCAACATATCCTGCCGGCAATAGTCCGGATATGTCCACGCCAGCTTATGAAATCCGCCTTTACGGTAAAGCAGCGTCAAATCGGCATAGATGCCGTGTCCGATATAGATCCGGTGGGAAAAACTTTTCCCGGTGGCCAGGACCACCTGTTCTTTCGCCACATACCCCGGGTCAAGATTCACCCGGCGTTTCCCTGCCGGCGTAAACGCGTCTTCGATACGGTTGGTTTCAAGCTTGACGCGGGCCAGATCCTCCCGGGGAATCAAAGACATAAAGGCCACCATCCTTCTGAACAGAGGCGCTCCCATTTCCGCTTCATAATAGTCGGTCAGATCAAAAGGGAACCATCGGCTCATCACATCCGCGGGGCCCCAGCGGTCCGTGAGCATGCGGACCACGGACGGCCACAGGGATTTGTCCTTTAAAAAAATCCCGATCACCAGCTTGACCGGTACGGGTGCGCGCGGGAGGCTCACGGGGTGTTCGTTTGTCCTTAAAGCGGTTGACCGGCGCGGCCGGAACCGCGTTTATCTTCAAGCGTGAAGCCTCCCCGCTGCAAGCAGCGGGGAATACGCTCGCTGTTGCGGTTCAAGGGACGGGCCTGGCCTCGTCGATGAGCATAATGGGAATATCGTCTTTGATTTCGTACAACAGCTTGCACCGGTCGCAGATCAATCCGTCTTGGGTTTCGTTGAGCCGGATTTCCCCCTTGCACTTGGGACAGGCCAAGATATCCAGGAGTTCCTGACTGATGGCCATTGCTCCTCCTTTACGGGCGAACCCTCCGGCGTCCTCCGGGTTTTCCAGTTGCCCCGGGGGGTGCCGAAGAGGAATTTGTATTGGATATGTGGACGCATATACCAAAACCACCTTCTCTTTGTAAAGAAACGCGTTCCATATCCCTTTTACCGGCGCACCAACATTGGGGTGGCCCCTCAGGTGCTTTCGACAATTTCATTGAGTGTAAAGTTTGCTTTTCGTTCTTCCATGGAAACATTTTTAATCGTGACCCGGACGCGGTCCCCGAGTCGGTACACCTTACCGTTGTTCTTCCCCGTAAGCGTGTAATTGTCCTTGTCAAAGGCGTAACGATCGTCCTTCATTTCCGAGACGTGGACAAGGCCCTCGATAAGATAATGAGTCAACTCCACAAAAATGCCGAAGGACGTGATTCCGGCAATCACGCCCTTATAGGTCTCTCCGACTTTCCCCGAAAGAAATCGCATTGCCTTGATTTTGGTGTATTCTCTCTCGGCGTCAATCGCCCGCGCTTCAAGCCGCGAGCACGCTTCGCAGATTTTCTCGAGCGCTTTTACGGACGGGAGATCTCCGGGAGCGGATCCGGTGAGATACTTTTTCAGAAGCCGATGGACAATCAAATCGGGGTAGCGGCGGATCGGCGAGGTGAAATGGGTATACGCGTCGAAGGCAAGGCCGAAATGGCCGATGTTTTCGGTGCTGTAGACGGCCTTCGTCATGGAACGCAAGGCCACCTTCTCCGCGAACGCCTTGAAATCAAGGTTTTCGATGATGTCGAGGATTTTTCGGTAATCGTCCGGTACAAGGTCCCCCGGGATTTTATACTGGATGCCCAGCCTGGCAAGCAGATCGAGGAATGCGCGCGCCTCGTTCTCGTCCGGCTTTTCATGAACCCGATAAATGAACGGCGGCGTCTTCCCTTTTCCACCTCCGGATTTCATGCGGGCGGAACCGGCCATATGGCGGGCGACCGTCCGATTGGCCGCAAGCATGAACTCTTCGATCAGCCGGTTGGCGTCCCGTCGCTCGCTCGGCCGGACTCCATAGGGAATCCCGTTCACATCCAGCGAGATCACCGGAACAGGAACATCAAAATCGATGCTTCCCATCTCTTCCCGGGCACGCCGCAGGATCAGGGAGAGCATCATCATCAGGTGGATGGTTTTTCCGTGGGGATCTTCCTTTCCCTGGATGACCTCCTCCACCTCCTGGTAGGTGAACCGTTTCCGGCTGCGGATGATGGACTCCGTGATTCGGTAATCCCGGATGATGCCCCGGGAATCGATCTGCATGATCACGGAAAACGTAAATCGATCCTTTTTTTCCTTCAGGCTGCAAAGATCATTGGAGAGCTTCTCCGGCAACATCGGAACCACTTCATCAACGAAATAAACCGAAGTTCCCCGTTCCAGCGCCTCCTGATCCAGCGCGGAACCCTCCCTCACATAGTGAGATACATCCGCAATATGAACACCGAGTTCGAACAGGCCGTTGTCCAGCTGCACCAGGGAGACCGCATCGTCGAAGTCCCGGGCCGATTCAGAATCAATGGTGAAGCACATCCGATCCCTCAGATCCTCCCGGTGCTTTCGTTCCGTGCGCATATTCGGCGCGGAGAGCTTTTTAACCGCATCCTGCACCGCTTTCGGAAAGACGATCCGCAACCCCTTGCTTTTCGCCACGATGCAACGATCCATCCCCGGATCGTTGGGATCGCCCAGAATTTCGACGATCCGCCCCAAAGGGTTCTTCGAAGGATCGTCCCATGCGTCTCTCCGAACAACGACGAGTTCTCCTTCCTTCGGTTTCCTCGCCTTTCCGCGGGAGTCCAGGCGGTTTTGCGCCGGCTTCAGCCTGTCCGGCGCGATCTCCAACGGCCGGGTGATCCGTTCGTCATTGGGGACGACGTACGCGGCGTCTCCCTTTTTATGGAAAATGCCGACAATATCCTTCTGAGAAGGTTCGGTCACCTTCAGGATCCGACCCACCCGCTTTTTCCCCGGCACCTCACGGATGATCTCCGTGGAAACCGTGTCTCCATCCATGCCGGTGGAAAGGTTTTCAAGCGGTATGAATACATCTTTCCCGTCCGGAACCGTGACGAAACCGAAGCCCCTGGCGTTGACCGAAAGGACGCCCATGAGGGTTGTCTTTTCAGGTCGACGCCCGGCGCGGCGGCTCCTGCCGCTTTGCCCTCCTCTTTTTTTTGGAGATTGATCCGGTGCTTTCTTGTCCCTTTGAACAGGCACTGCTCTTCCCTTTGTTAGGATTTCGGGAATCCCCGGATATCCGGTTTCCGCAAAATCAACCCCAATGTTGTATAAAACATGGCGAAGAATGCTTAACCTTCTTAATTTATTGAAAAAAGGTCTTTACTTTTACAACACTGGGGTCAAGACGTCGTGTACCATGATAGCCGTTCTTGGCGGGTGCGTCAATGCGCCCTCGAGGCTGGATCGCGTTTATCCGCCTTCTATTGTTCTTTCCACCGTGATCAAGGATCAGAAGGCCGGCGGGCTTTACAACATCTCGACTCGGGACTATCTTCGGTTCATCGGATGGCGTTATAAGGGCTATAAAAACGGTTGGATCCCGAAAATGGGCGGAGGCTTTAAGAGCGGCCTGTTTTCCGCCGGATCAAGGAGGTTGTCATGAACGTGGATCGCATCGTCATTGCCTTTGCCGGAACGTTGATTCTTTTTTCCCTGCTCTTGTCCTTGGCGCATAGCCGGTACTGGTTGATCCTCACCGCTTTGGTGGGGGCCAACCTGCTCCAGTCGGCCTTTACCGGCTTTTGCCCCCTGGCCAAGGTGCTGAAAAAAATCGGCATCGAGCCGGGACAGGCCTACCGGTAGCGGTTTTTGTGCAGTTGCCGGTAAATGTGTCCCAATTCTTCCATCACGGTGTCCCAGGATTGTAATGCGGCTTTTTTTTGCGCCTTTTCCCCCATCGCCCGGCGGAGAGAAGGCTCGGAAAGCCGGACCACCACCTCTCCCAGTGCCTCCGGCGCTGGCGCATCGGGGAGGATGAACCCGTGTTCCCCGGTTTCCACCAGGTCCCGGGCGCCGACTTTTTCGGTGATGATGACGGGGAGTCCGGCGGCCATGGCCTCGAGGACCGCCATCCCGAAGGTATCCATTTTTGAGGGCATGGCAAAAAGGTCGGCGGCCAGATAATAGGGCTCCACGGGCGTCACGGGCCCGGTGAAGACCACCCGGTCCCGAATGCCCAATGCGTTTGCCAGGGCACCGAATCGTCGCTGTTCTCCTTTTCCGGCCACCAGTAGTTTCCAGGAGATCCGGGGAACGCGGCCCATGGCGTGGGCCATGCCCTGCATCACCAGATCCAGTCGTTTGATTTCAAAATTCATCCCCACGAAGAGCAAAACCGTATCCGACGACGCCAGGCCGTGCCGGGCCCGGATGTCACCGCGGCACACCTGTCGGTCGAGCACCTTAAATCGTTCCAGGTCGATGCCGGGGTGCAGGATCCGGACCGTGGATCCGGGGATGGGGTAGCGTCGCAAAAGTTCTTCCCTGACCAGGCTGGATACCGGAAGGATGCACGAGGGTCCTGGATCGATCATTCCCCGCCGCTCCACATGGGCGGTGGCCCGGTCGAAAACTCCCATTCGTTTTTTCCGGATTTCTTCGATCCAGGTCTGGTGGGGGATGCCGTGAAACGTAAAAAGATCCATCCGATAGATCCGCTCATGGCTGTGGATCAAGGCTTCCGGATGACAGCGGGCCCATCGTTTGACGAAATGGGCGAAAGAAAGGGGCTGAAAAACCCTGGGGAACTTGATCATCGGGATCCTGTGAAACCGGACCGGGGAATTCCCGGACTTCCAGCGGTGGGCCAGCACGTGCACGGTGAAGGGATCCATCCGGGCAAGACGCTCCCCCATCTCGAAAACAACGGCTTCCGCCCCGCCCATGAGCCCGTATTTGGGAATCACAAACGCGATGGGGATTCTTTCTTTCTCCCGCGTTTCGTTCAGGGGTTCCATCGATATCCGTTTGTCACGGCCCGATACTTGCACCATTTCTCGAGCGTTTTTCGGTCTTGCCCCCGCCGGAAGGCACCCAGCCCGATGCCCAGGAGCCGCCAATAGGCCTGCAAGAGGCCTACCCGCTGGATCCGGCGGGAAACCGTCCTGGAGTAGTGTTTCTGGAAAAACAGGGTTTCCGCCGAAATTTTCTTCTCCCAGACCGCCAGGCGGTGATACCCCCGCTCGCTTTCCCCGCCCCAGTGGACCACCTCGGCGTCCGGAATATACGCCACCGTGTATCCGGCCTTCCGGATACGCAAACAAATATCGGCATCTTCGCCGTAGAGAAAAAACCGCTCGTCGAATCCTCCGATTTTTTTCAAAATTTCCCGGCGGGCCGCCATGCTGGCCCCCAGAACCCATGCAATGCGCCCCGGGGCGAATGCCGAACCGCCGGAAAACCGCCGCGTTTCTTTTTCCCCGTGCCGTCCCCCCGGATACCGCATTTCCACGGAAGACTGAAGGGAGCCGTCCGGGTTCACGATCCGGGTGCCGGCGATGCCGACCCGGGGATGGCGGGATAGGTATCGGGTGATCCGTAACAGTGCACCGGGACGGACTTTCGTGTCCGGGTTCAAGAAAAAAACGGCTTTGCCTTCCGCCCTTTCCAGGGCCTGGTTGTTGGCCCGGGCAAACCCTGCGTTGGCGGCATTGGCGATGAGGCGGACCCCGGGAAAGCGGTCTTTGATGAGATCCCGGCTATGATCCGTTGAGGCGTTGTCCACCACGAAGACTTCGAATCGGACGCCATCCTGGGCAAAGACAGACTCCAGACAGCCTCCGAGGAAACCGGCGGCGTTGTAATTGACGATGATCACCGACAGGTCCGGAGGATGTGTCCATGCGGTATCCGGATGGGTATTCATGGGCGCCGTCGAAACCCCACCGTTATTTGGAACGCACCTGAAACAGGATCATCTCGCCCGTATCCCGGTGCCGCCATCTCCCGATCTCCGTGAAATCTTTTGGATGCGCTTTTTGAAGAAACTCGAATCGGTCCCGGGGCCAGTGCCGCTGTTCCCAGAGAAAGTATTGCACGCCCGACCGTCTCAGGTTGGAAACAAAGGTTTTGTAGCTGTCCCCCACCAGGGCATGAAAATCGTTGTAGGGCTGGGGGCACGGCGCCCCGGGGAAATGGAGATTGGCGTAAAAGGAAAACCACCGGATGGTGTCCATGGAAGCCGCCACCCGGATTTCTGCATCGTTGCCTGAAATCCGTGCCGCTTTTTCACCGATTGTTTTGAAGACCAATTTGTCCTTTTCCCGGGGCTGCACGTTTTTAAACAACGTGACGGCCACGATCAGGGCGAAAAGGAGTAAAAACACCGGGCGCCCGGCCAGGCCGAGGCGGGAGCCGCAAAAAAGGCGGAGGTGCTGCACCCCGAGCCCGGCGAAGACGGCGGCGGGGAAAATGACGATGGCCATGTGCCGGTTCTCGAGGATCCACCATTGCAGGACATGCAGGTACAGCACGCAAAACGCCGCAAGGATGATCCACATGAAATAAAACAGCGCAGGATCTTTTTTAAGACGCGGCCGGATCTGGAAGGCGCCCGCCAGGAACACGGCGAAAAGCGGATAAAAAAAGGCTTCCAGGGTCCGATTGGCCAGTGTCCCCAGCCCCACCAGCCAGGTAAAATTGCGGGCTTCGGGCAGGAAGTACTTGAGGAGAGGGTCCTGAACCCTTTCGGCCAGACCGGCCAAATGTGTGCGAAGGAGTCCGTAGTGGGATATGGGCCCCCATATCTTTTCAAGGATTTCATGGGATCGATACAGGCCGGAAGGGGGCAGACCATAGAACCAGGCAGCCAAAAATGAAAGGATTCCCACGCCGATGACCGGGATTAAAAAAACGGTCAGTGTTTTCAAGCGTGCACTGCGATGGAAAAAAATAAGATAAAGCACCGAGATGAAGACGGCCGCCATGGTTTCCACCCGGGCCCAGGCAGCCATTAAAAACGACAGGCTCGAAAGGAAAAACGCCGTGTACCCGGACTTTTCGCGGCCGGAAACAAAGAAATACAGGCCCAGGACCAGGAAACACCAATAGAGCGGATCCCGGACCACGTCGGCGCTTCGGCCGACGAGAACCGGCATGACCGCAAAGATCAACAGGGAAAGGGCGCTGGTGGTCTCATCAAAAAAACGGCGCAGAAGAAAATAAAGGGGGATCAGGGTCAGGGTCCCGAACAGGACCGAGACCGCCCGGGCCGCAAGGATCCAGTCGCCGAACACCGGATACACGGCGGAAATGACAAAAGCGTAGTTGGATAAAAACCCGGTTCCGCACGGGGTCACCTGATCCCACAGCCCGTAATACAGGGCCCGGGCCTGATGGATATAAAGCGTTCCGTCGGGGTTGACCACATACGTAAGATTCCAGGCCAGCAGTCTAAAGCCCGCCCCTACGAGGATCACCCAGAACCCCGGACTTAGAAAAACATGCCGGAATCGAAAAGAAACCGCTTCTTCTTCCATGGCCTGCATCCGTATCAGATATCCCGGTGGCTGTCACCTCTGCGGGGTGAACTGTGATGGCTTCGTAAAAATGCTTTTGTGAGTGCCATTCAAGCCTTTTCGGAAAAAGAGAGACAAAGGGTTGAGCGTTAAAAATCTCAAGCTGTTTGAGGTCCCGCCGAAGGCAGGATGCCGAGTTCTTGAGATTTAGCGAAATCCTTTGGATCTCCCGAAAAGGGTTGCGGCGCGAACAAAATCGGCCTTTTTACGATTCCATCACTATTCACCGTTCACCGTTCTTTCCACTCATCACTCGTCACTGTCCACCCTTCACCCCAGCTGTTGATCCACCGCCGCCAGGACTGCTTCGGCGGTCAATGCTTCCAGGCACCGGCTGGTTTCAGTGTTGTCACATCCTTTTCTCCGGCAGGGAAGGCAGGGCCAATCCTTGGACACGGTAAGGTGGCGTTTCCCCCGGGGTGCCCAGGTCACCGCCGAAGAAGGGCCGAAGAGGGCCACCGTAGGCGTCCCCACCGCGGCGGCCACGTGCAAGGACCCGGAATCCACGCCGATAAACAGCCGGCACGCCGCAAACAACGCCGGGAGCATTTCCATGGGGGTTTTTCCTGCCAGGTTGTACGCCCCTTCCGGTATCCTCCGGACAAGCGCCCGGGCACGCGTGCTTTCTTGCCGGGATCCGGTGACCACGATGGAAACGCCGTAGCACTGCACCAGGTCGCGGATCACCCGGGTCCACCCCTCCAGGCGCCACTCCTTGTAGGCCCACAGGGAAAAAGGGGAAACCGCCACAACGGGCCGGTCCGCTGGAATCCCCTGGCTTCCGAAAAAACCGTGAACCCGGCGCGTTTTTCCCGCAGGCACCGGGATCACCGGCGTGCCCTGATCACAGGGCAGTCCCACGGCGGCCAGGATGTTGAGATGATGGAGGGCCGCATATTGCTCGGCCTCCAGCCGGGGATCGGGCCGAACAAGGTGCGTCAACAGGCGTTTCCGGATTTCCTGTTTCCCGTGGTCGAGCCTTCCGACGCGCACGGGGGCGCCGGAAAGATACGCCGTGAATGTCCCCCGGGTTCCGGTCCGAAGATCCACGGCCATGGAAAACCGCTTGCGCCGAAGGGCGTGGACACACCCGGCGTGGTATCGCAAGGCCGGAGCCGGCGATGAAGGTGCGGCATCCATACCGATCACCCCGGCAAGTCCCGGAATATCCTCCAGGAGTCCTTCGGCTTTTTTTCGAACCCCCATCCATACGTCGCAGCCGGCAAAATGCCGCTTTAGAGCCAAAAGGGCCGGTACGGAAAGGACCACGTCCCCGATGTCTCCCAGCTGGATGAGCAGAATCGGGCCGCGGATCTTCGGAAGCGGATACCGACCCTTAACAAGCGCCACGGCCGGAACACCGCAGGCTTCCTTGGATTTCAAATCGCTCATGAAAACCGCCCTACATCCCTTCACCGTTCACCCTTCACCCTTCACCGCTCTTCCCACTCGTCACTCGTCACTTGTCACTCGTCACTCGTCACTCGTCACTTGTCACTCGTCACTGTTCACCCTTCACCCTTCACCCTTCACCGTTCACTCCTCCGGGCATCCCGCCAAATGCCAGGCGATGAGCCGTAAATACACCCCCAGACGCCGGCGCAGGCCGCCGGAAAGGCCCAGGGTCAACAGAACCCCCAGGGATGTGAGAAGCGTGTTGACCAGAAGTCGAAAAAAAATCACGACAAAGATCAACCCGGTGCTTTTGGGATGCCATTTTCCAAAATAGGCGTACCGGGCCCGGTAAAAAAGCTTGCGCGACGCCACGCCGGGGCCCACGCTTTGCCCCTGGCCGTGGATCACCTGGGCGGCGGGAACGAAAAAGACCTTCCATCCGCCCCGGTGCATTCTCAATGCCCAGTCGGTCTCTTCAAAAAAGAAAAAATACCGTTCATCGAGAAGCCCCACGCGGTTCATGGCGGTTTTCCGGACCATCATGCAGGCGCCGATGCATGAGTCGACTTCCACCGGATGCGTTTCCATGCGTCCTTTCCCGGGAAAACGCGAGGGGAAAAAAACCTTCATGAATGCCTCGCTGGTGAGAAGTGTTGACCATGACGGAAACGGCGCCACGGAATTCTGGGGTCTTCCGTCCGGGTGGCGGAGCTGCCCGCAGGCAATCCCTGCCGAGGGGGTTTCTTCCATGAAATCGAAAAGGGCCGTGACGGCACCGTCCATCAGCAGGGCATCCGTATTGAGCAACAGGGCGTATCGCCCTCTCATCTGTCCCAGGGCCTGGTTGCAGGCCGCGGCATACCCTATGTTTCGGGGATTGACGATGAGATGCACCTCGGGAAACCGTTCCCGGACCTTTTCTACACTGTCGTCCATGGACGCATTGTCCACCACGAAGACCTCGTAAGACAGTTCCCGGACACTGGCGGCCACCCGTGCCAGGCATTCCACGAGAAGTGCGCTGGTGTTCCAGTTCACGATGATCACCGTGACATCCACGGTTTCTGTTTTCTTTGGCGTTTCACCCATGGGCCTTTTCTTGTCTTTCGGATCCGTTACCGCCCTCGATTTCTCTGTTTCGTCTGCCGGGTCTATTTGAGCTGAATCCTCACTTAAAACTTAACACGTAAAACGTAAAACCTGCCCCTGCTCTTCCCACTCGTCACTGGTCACTATTCACTATTCACTGCTCTTAACACTCGTCACTATTCACTATTCACCGTTCACTATTTATCGTTCCCTTTTCCCCAGAAGCGCCGCCACGGCCCCGACGACGTCGTCCACCGATATCCCGTCCATGCAGGCCATTGCCGCACTCGGACGCGTTTCACTGAAGGGGCATTTCCGTTTAAAGCAGGGGCTGCACGGCGTTCCGGCACGCACCACGCCATTTTCTTTTCCGTAAGGTCCGGTCCTCCAGGGGGCCGTGGGTCCGAAAAGGCCCGCCACCGGTGTTCCCACCGCGGCCGCCAGGTGCATGGGTCCCGTGTCCGTGGAGAGCACACACGCGGCCTTTTCGTAGACGGCGCCCAGAACCTTGAGCGTGGTCTTCCCTGCCAGAGCCGTTGCGGCCGCCTTCATCCGCGCCCGGATCTTGTTTACCATGATCCCGTCCTCGCGGCTCCCGGTGAAAACGATGGCCACGGAATGTCTTTTCGCCAATCGATCGGCCGCCTCGGCGAAGTGTTCGGGGCGCCAGAGCTTGGTGGTCCATTTGGCGCCGGGATTCACGGCCACGAAGGGACGGCCGGCGGGAATGCCGGCGGCTGCCAACAGAGATTCAACGGCCTTTCGATCCGCGTCCCGGATGGGCACGTCATAAACGATCCGGTCGCACCGGATCCCCACCGCCTGTAGAAGCAGCAACTGCCGTTTCAGGGCGTGGTGCTCCATGGAAACGGCGGGGACCCGCTCGTTTAGGAAAAGGTGACTGTATTCCATGTGTTCCATCCCTTTTCCGAACCCGATCTTCCGTTTTCCCCGGGCAAGGGCCACGAAAAGGCTGCTCTTGAGCAACCCGTGGAAATCGAAAATCATGTCATACGGCGTATCCCGGAGTTGTTTCAAAAACAAAGCCGCTTTTTTGACGTGAGAAACCGCGTCCCGGGACACCGCGCCCTGGATCCATGTCTTCCGCTTTGATATCAGGACGCGGTCCAGGGCCCGGTGTCCTTCCACCAGGTCCGCGGCCGCCTCTTCCACCAGCCAGGCGATATGGGCAGAAGGATAATGCAAGCGTATGGCGTTTAATGCCGGGAGGGTATGGATCACGTCCCCGATGGCGCTCAGTTTGACGATGAGGATCTTCACAGAAAAGTCCTTGCCGCTTCAAAGACCGCTTCGGTGGAAATCCGGGTCATGCATTCCCTGTGGCCGAGGGGGCACACGGGCCGAAGGCAGGGGCTGCAGGGCAGCCGGGACGAAAGTATTTGTCCCCGGTATCCCCATGGTCCCGTAACCTCCGGATCCGTGGAGCCGAATATGGCCACAAGGGGAACGTCCAGGGCCGATGCCACGTGCATCAGTCCCGAATCGTTGGTGATGAAAAGCCGGCACCGCTGGATCAGCGCCATGGCCTCGGACAGATCGGTCCGCCCGGCCAGATTCACCGCAGGATGCCGCATCCCTTGGCAGATTTTCCGGCCCAGGATTTGATCCTGGGGTCCGCCGAAAATAAGAATTTTTGCCCCAACGGTCTCCCGGATCCGGTCCCCTAGAAGGGCGAATCGATCGGGGAGCCACTGTTTTGCAGGGCCGAAGGCGGCGCCGGGGTTCAGGCCCACCAGGCGATCGGCATTTCGAATGCCGTATCGATCCAGGATCGTTTCGGATTTTCGGGCGGCCTCTTCTCCGATGGACAGGTGAAGGCGGCGGCACCGATCCGGAATGCCGACCCCTTTCAGGATTCCCAGGTAATAATCCACCTGATGGGTCTTTCGGGATTTGTCGGGGCGTGCCGGTCGATGGGTCAACAGCGCGCCACGGCCGTCGGTGGCATACCCGATGCGCATGGGAATCCTTGACATCGCCGCAATAAGGGCCGCTTCGAAGGCGTTCTGAAAAAGGATGGCGGCATGGAAACCGTGTGTCCGAAGGGAACGGATCAGGCGCATCCCGCCCTTGATGCCCCGATGCCGGTCCGCCTTGTCATACACCAAAATACGATCCACCGGGGGAACCGCTTCAAAGACCGGGACCACCCAGGGTTTGGCCAGGACATAGATCTTCGCTTTCGGGAAATGCATCCGGAGAGAACCCACCGCCGGCGTCATCATGACGGCATCCCCCACCCAGTTGGCCCCGCGGAGCAGGATCCGCAGGGAAGGGCTCCCGTTGAACCGAATCTTCAAAGCGGTCCTTTCCCTTTCAATCGGTTTGTCTCGGCCATGGACAAAAGGGCCGCGTCTTCCACCGCTGATGCACCCAGAGCCATTGGCTCGGAAAACGAAGAATCGCCGCTTCCAGGACGCGGTTGTACCGCCGGGTGTTCTCCTCCAGGTCTTTCCGGCGGTCCCCGGTGCGGATCAACGGGATCTCTTCCAAAAATTCTGCGATGAACCGGTCGCCGTTCCGCACGAGATAAACCGGGACCACCGGGGCTTCCGTGGTCAAGGCCATGAGGGCCAGTCCCTGGTTGGTGCAGGCCCTTTTGCCGAAAAACTCCAGGAAAGGGCCCTCGTACCAATCCACGTTTTGGTCCAAAAGGACCGCCACCGCCTCTTTTCTCCTCAATGCGCGCAGGATCTTGCGCATGGATCGGGCCGTGGGAATCAACCGGGCCCCGAAACGGGACCGGAAGCGCCGGAAAAACAGATCGAAGGCGGATATGTCCAAGGGGCGGTAGAGGACGTGGACCGGGATTTTCGCCATGGCCGCCACACCGGAAAGGAGTTCCCAGTTCCCCAGGTGCAACGTCAACAGCAACACCCCTTTTTTCCGATTCACGGCGTTCCGATAATGGGACAACCCCCGAACGGTAATGAAACGGGAAAGGCTTTCCGGCGTTTGATTCAGGGACCAGCCGATTTCAAAAAGGATTTCCGACAGGTTCTGAAAACACTCCCTGGCCAGCTCCCGAATCGTTTTTTTGGATTTTTCCCTTGAAAAGGCCTGGTGGAGATTTTGCAAGGCGATATTCCGGTGCCGGGCGTCGAGGCCGAACCAGAGCCTTCCCATGATTCCTGCGATCTTTCGGCGGACGGGTCCGGGCAGGGACCCCATGAGCCGGAGCGTCGCGGCGACCAGTTGATATCCCATTTCATCCATACCGGTCGCGGATTTTCAGTGAACGCTCCCATGCCTTGGCGTGTTTTAAAAAGACATACCAGGAAGAATTGGCCGCGATCACCATCCCGGCGCATCCGTCCAAAAACCCGCATTTCCAGAAATAGGTTTCAAAAAACTTGATACCGGCGTGGAGGAGCCCCAAAAAAAGATACCCCGCGCCCTTCGTTCCTTTCTCCGAGGCCGCTGCATCCGAAAACCGGTTGATGGTGGCCACCTGTCCTGCAATGTTCCGATAAACATAGTGGTGGAGCGGATGGTAAAGGGGCGTCACCTTTCCGTCAACGATGAGACGCTCGTGCAACGGATCCCGGCTCCATCGCCCTTTCCCCCGCCGGACGAGGCGGACCTTCCGGTCCGGATACCACCCTCCGTGTCGAATCCAGCGGTTCAGATAATAGGAACACCGGGGCATGGAAAACCCCGAGCACTCCGGTGGGGCCGCCGCAACCGCATCGGTCATTTCCCGGGCCAAGGGGACCGGTACCACCTCGTCGGCATCGAGGTTGAGGATCCAGTCGGCGTCAAGGGCCTCCATGGCGAACTGCTTTTGGCCGCCGTACCCCTCCCAGGGATGGTGGATCACCCGCGCACCCAACCGCGTACACACGGAGGATGTTTCGTCCGTACTCCCCGAGTCCACCACCACGATCTCCCGGGCAAAAGAAATGCTGTCGATAAGCCGTGGGAGGCGATCCGCCTCGTTTTCGGCGATCACCGCCACGCCGATGCGCGCGTCCTTCATGCCTTGATCCTGAAAGTCTTCCGATTTTTGCAACGTTGGGGTTCACCTTCGCCGTTTTTCCGCGGAAGACGTCCCTTTTCCTCTTCCATGCGGTGCCGAAGCCATTCAAAGAACAGGCTCTCGTCGCCGACCCACTGCAACCGAATGCCGATCACCTTTAAAGGAATCCTTTCGGGGATCTTTCCGCGGATCCGTGTATAGTCCTTTTCCGTGGTGACCACGAACCCGGCACCAGTGCTTTCCGCCCTTTCCCAGATGGCCTCAAGTTCCCGTTGTGTATAGGCGTGATGATCCGAAAAACCGAAGAACTCCGCTATATCATACCCCAGGGTCTTGAGGGAATGCTGAAAATCCGCGTTTCGGGCGATCCCGGAAAAGGCGACACCCCGCTGTCGATCTCCGCCGGCAACGGCCGTCCCTTCCAGGCCGGTGTCCGTTGCTCCGTACACCACGGGAACATGGGTTGCAAAAAAAACGGGCTTTTTTTGAAACGCCGGACGCTTCAAGAATTCAGGGCGCTTTCTATCCGATGCCGGATCGCACCGGGTCAAAACAAACGCATGGGCTTCGACCAGCGCCGAAACCGGTTCCCGGAGGATGCCCCGGGGCAAAAGACGGCCGTTTCCCAAGGGGCATTGACGATCCAACAGGACCAGGTCGAGTTGCCGTTGAAGTTTCAGATGCTGAAACCCGTCATCCAGAATCAGAACATCGGCCCCATACCGCTGAACAGCCGTGTTTCCGGATAAAAACCGTTTCCCTCCCACGAGTATGGGGATGCCGGAAAGCTGTCGGGCCAGCATGAGGGGTTCGTCTCCGCCTTCCTCGGGCGTCATGAAAAGGGTGTGCCCATCGGTCACCACCCCGCCCCGCTTTACGGCCGTTCCTTTGTATCCCCGGCTCAGGATCGCGGGCCGGTAGCCTCTTTTCTTGAGTCCGGCGGCCACAAAGGCCGCCATGGGGGTCTTCCCGGTACCGCCCGCCGTCAGGTTCCCGATGGAAATCACCGGACAGGGAAGCGTTTGGGATTTTAAAATGTTTCTTCGATAAAGGAACCGCCGGAGCCTTGCCCCGCCGCCGTAAATCATGGAAGCCCACAGGAGAAGCATTGAAACCCCTCTCTGCGACGGCGAATCCGTAATCTGAAAAACCGAAAGCAACCGCCTTTTTATCTTTTCCGATACATCCACCGCTCTTGTCCCCCTCACCCTGTCTCTCCCCCGTGGGAAAGGGAACCCATTCACCGACTCACCCCTTCACCCATCACCATTCACCTTTCACTATTCACCCTTCACTGCTCTTCCCACTCGTCACTCGTCACTCGTCACTGCTCTTATCACCTTTCACGATTCACCCCGGTTCTTCCGGCAAAAAATGCGCCACCATTTCCGCCACCATTTCCGCCGCACCCTTGCCTTTTCGGGCCGCTCGGCGCGCGGCATCCCCCATGGCCCGGGCCGTCTCGGGAGCCCTCATCAACCGGAGCATCTCGTCGGCCAACAAATCCGCATGTTTTACACGAACAGCCCCTCCGGCCGCCATCAGGGTCCCTGCAATGGCGGCAAAGTCGCTCATATCCGGTCCGAAAAGGATGGGTTTCCCCCATGCCGCCGGTTCCAGGGGGTTATGCCCCCCCTCCTTCACCAGGCTGCCGCCGACAAAAACCATGTCCGCGGCGGCATACATGCGGTTTAAAACACCCAGGCGGTCCACCACGATGCATACCACGCCTTTCGATGGTTCCTTTCTCGATTCACTCAGCAAGATTGTCCCCAGACCGTGGGCCTGTGCCGCCCGGCGAACCGCCTCCGCCCGTCGCGGGTCCCGGGGCGCCAGGACGATCCTGAACTTCGGATATGATTTCCGGATTTTAACAAACGCCCGCAACAGGAATATCTCCTCTCCTGGGTGCGTACTTCCCGCCACCAGAATCTTCGGATCCCCGTCAAACCCAAGCGCTGTTTTCCAGCATCCGATCTCCGACGGCGTGGCGGGCACCGGCTGTTCATACTTGAGGTTTCCCGTGACCCGGATCCGGCTCTCCGAAACACCCAGATCCATCAAGCGCCGGGCATCCTCCGCCGTGGGCGCGCACACGCCGGACAAGGCGCCGAAGAGCATCCGGGTGGCGAAGCGAAAGCGCCGGTACCGGTTATAGGATTTTGGAGAGATTCGGGCGTTGACCAGTATCAGCGGCGTCTTTCTTTGCTTCAGGCAAGAGATAAAATTGGGCCACAGGTCCGTTTCCAGAATCAACACCGCGGCCGGATCGATCCGGCGGATAACGCTTTTCACGCTGGGGATAAGATCAAAAGGAAAGAAAAAAACCGGCTTTTGAATCCCTTTGACACGGCGCGTCGCCAGCTGAAACCCGGTGAATGTGCTCACCGACAAGACGACGGGGCGATCCGGAAGCCGGCCCTTGAGGGCCCGGATGAGAGGCACGGCCGCCATTACTTCCCCCACGGACAGCGCATGCACCCAGATGGGCTTAAGCCCGCCGGAAACGATACGGGGAAGGCCCATGAACCCCAAACGCCTGAAAAATGTCTTTCGCCGTTTTTCAAAGAGCATGACTCCGAAAAGGATCAGGGGCATCCCGAAGGTTCCCCCCAGGATCATGGCCAGATTATACCCCACGCGCGGCAGTGTCATACGCTTCCGGCCTTCAATCGGCATGAAGCAGATTGATCATGGCAACGCATAAAAACACAAAGTTGGCCACCCACGGCGCGAGCACCGGCGGGAGCATCTCTCCGTACCCCAGGGACAGGCAGAAGCTGTGCAGGATCCAGTAAAGAAATGCCGCGCCGATGCCGAAGGCGATGCCCGCCGGCAGGGCCTCTTTCACCGATCGCTTGAGGCCGATCCCCAGTCCAAGAAGACTCATGACCACACACACCAGGGGAAAGGCGATCTTGGCGTTCAAGTCCACCCGATACACCGTCGCGTCATAGCCCTCCGCTTCTATCTTCCGGACATAGGCCTGCAATTCAAAAAGATTCATTTCTTCCGAAGCCTTCACCACCCGTTGAAGATCTTCCGGATGCAGATCCAACGCCAGCGTATTTTGCTCAAACGTTTTGGTTTGCGTATTTCCCCCTTGCGGATCAAAGATCTGTTCCATACCGTTGAGCAGAATCCATTTTCCGTTTTGATAGTATCCCCCTTCGGCATCGATCCGGCGGATCAATCGGAAATTGGGGCCGAATCCATGGAGCGTGATCCCGTGAAACCGCTTCTGGGCCGGGTTGTAGTACCGGATATGGGTGATGAACTGATCCGATTTAATCCAGATGTTTTTTTCGCGGGACGCCACGGCCGATTCATTACGGACCTGGATGCGCCAGATATGGTTGGCCCGGCTCATGGTCATGGGAATCCCGATTTCGGCGATCAAAAACAAGAGCGCGGAAAAACCCAGACCCACCCCCAACACCGGGAACAGAAAGGCATGGACCCCGATCCCGCCGCCTTTCAAGGCGATCCACTCGTTGTTCTTGTTCATGAGGCCGAAGGTGACCAGCGTGGAAAGCAAGACCCCCACGGGCAGGATCTGCCCCAGGATAAACGGGGTTTTCAGCAGGAAATAGGTCCCTGCCAGGGCAACCGGCAGCCCCGCCTCCATGAAATCATCGATCTTTTCAAAAAAATCGACGGCCAGATAGATACCGACCACCATCGCCAGGATCATGAAAAAATACCGTGCGATTTCCTTCAGAATGTATCGATGTAAAATAGACATACCCGGGAGGCTTATTCCGGCTTGGGCATCCGGTACGCATTCAGTTTCATAAAAGCGAACCGGACGGTATCGATCCCCAGGGTCCGCTCCCTGGCCGAGCCGATCAACAGAAAAACCCCGAGGCCCCCGAACACCCCGTTGGGCAGCCACATCCCGATGGCCGGCGGATAGGCCCCGGTTTCACCGAAGACCCAGCCCATGGAGAGCATGAGGTAGTAAAGGAGAAAGAAAACCAGCCCCAAAATGATGCCGAAGGAGCGCTTGGCGGATTTGGAATGAATCCCCAACGGTACGCCCAGGATTCCCAGCGCAAAACAGGCGGCCGGAATGGAGAATTTCTTATGATATTCCATGAGGACCATGAAATAACGGGAATCTTTGACGACGGCGGTTTCCAGATACGCCTTCAGTTCCCCGAGGCGCATCTCTTCTTCGTCCTTGGGGGCGTCTGCAACGAACCGCGCGGTCCGCTTCAAGCTGAGGGTGACATCATAGACATCGAATCGGATGGTGTTGACGGCGCGGGTTTTCAGGTTCACCTGGTTGATGGTCCCGTCGAAGAGGCGCAGATGAACGGCGGATCGGTCGGGATCTCCCAGCAGCTTCCCCTCGGGGGCCACCACGGTGGAGACGATGTCCTTTTTCCTTTGGTCTTCGATGAAGACATCCACCAGCCGCTGCCGTTTCATGTCGGTCTTGTTGACGTACAGCATCACACCATCAAAGTGGTCGATAAAGGTTCTTTCCTTGACGGCGATGTCCACGTTGGCGGTGGCCACCTCCATGGCCAGGTTTTTAAAGGAGAGCCGTCCCCAGGGCAGCCCATAGACGGCCATGAACGCGGTCAGGAGGCTTCCCAAAAGACAAAACAGGAACACCGGGGGAAGGAAGCTGTAAATGCTGATGCCGCCGGCCTTCAGGGCCACGATTTCGTTTTCGCTGGACAGCTTCATGAACGTCAGGAGGATGGCCATCATGACGGACATGGGAAAAATGAACATCAAGAAAAAGGGGAGGGTATAAACCAGCATGCGAAACACCGTCCCGATGCCCACGCCATGATTCACGATGAAGCTGGTGATCTGGAGAATCTGGGTCATCAAAAAGATGAATGCCAGAAACACCACGTTGATGGAAAAAGGAATCAACATCTGGCTGAAAAGATAGCGGTCGATGATGCGGGGGTATTTCATTATGGTCTGTCTGGTTTTCACGGTTTCTTTGGTTTCTTATTTAAACGTAACACGTAAAACATAAAACCGTGCACCGTTTCACCTTTCACTCGTCACTCGTCACTCGCCACTCGCCACTGTTACTATCACCTTTCCCTTTTCACAGGTCATGGATGGGCGTCCAACCGTTGAAAGATGTCAAAATTCCGCAATACTTGCAACCCAATAAATGGGAAACGCCGGGTATCGCCTTGACTTTCCCGTTGTCTCCCGTTAGTGGTTCGCCATGAAATTTGCTTTAAAAAATCGGAAGTTGCTTTGGGCCGGGATCTGGATCGGTCTTTTTTTTATGCTGCGCCTCTGGGTGTCCGGCATGTTTCCCCTGGTTCCGGATGAAACCAACTATTGGCAATGGAGCCGCCATCCCGACTGGGGTTACTACGACCAGGCCCCCTTGATCGCCTGGGCGATCCGGGTGTGCACCCTGGCCCTTGGGCATACGGAAACCGCGGTTCGTCTTCCTTCCCTCCTGGCCATGGCGCTGGCTTCCGCGTACCTGGTCCGGCTGGCCCATCGGTGGGCCGGAGCCGCCGCTGCCTGGCACACGGCACTGCTTACCCAGGGGGTCCTTTTATTTAATGTGGGAAGCCTTCTGGCCACCCCCGACGCCCTCCAGGCCGCGGGATGGGCCGGGGCAAGTTATCACGGCGCAAGGGCCATGGAAAGCGATTCAAGGGTTCAGTGGTCCGCCGCCGGCGTCTGGTTCGGGTTCGGACTGCTCAGCAAATACACCATGGTCCTTTTCCCGGTTTCGGTATTTCTCTTTATGCTGTTGCATCCGCCGTTCCGAAAAAAGCTGGCCGCCGGAGGCCCTTGGCTCGCCGTGGCCGCGGGGTTGATCCTTTTTTTCCCCGTGATCTACTGGAACGCCACCCACGAGTGGGTATCCGTCCGCCATGTGGCCCACATCGGGGGTGCGGATACCCCCTTTGCGCTGCACCCGAAGTTTTTTTTCGAGTTTTTGGGCTCCCAAGCGGGACTTCTCACCCCCCTTGTATTTCTTTTGATGTTTTCGGCCTGGGTTCTGGCCGGCAGGGAAATCGGCGGCCGGGCGTGGATCTCTCGATATCTTTTTTTTACTTCCGTGATCATTGTGGCGGGATTTACCCTTTTAAGCCTGCACACCCGGGTTTACGGAAACTGGCCCGGCGCCGGGTATCTCACGGGTGCCGTGCTTTGCGCCGTGTATTTCGGCGGCGGCACTTCCCGGCTCACCCACTTCCCCGGGATGGCCTTGGGCAGACGGCTCTGGCCGTATGCCGTGGCCTCGACCTACCTGATCTCCGGTCTCGTGATCCTGCAGGCCGTGCATCCCGTCCTGCCGGTCCCCCCGAAATGGGACCGGATCCAATCCGAAGTCTGCGGCTGGCCCCGCCTGGGCGCCGCGGCCCACGCCCTGAAAGCCCGGATGCCGCACCCCGATCAAACCTTTCTTTTCGGCCTGCACTATCAGATGGCCAGCGAACTGGCCTTTTACACTCCCGGCCGGCCCGAAACCGTCTCCATCAACCGGTGGGGGCGGCCCAATGTCTACGATTTCTGGTGGACGGACACCGACCTGAAAGGCAAAGACGGCATCGGCGTCACCTATGATCCCACGAGCCATACCCGCCGGCTTTCAGCGGTTTTCGAACGGGTGGACCCCCCGGAAAGACTCGAGATCCCGCCGTGCGGGCGTTCTTTGCAGGGGATCGAGGCGCCGGTGAAAGTCTTTTATCTGTATCGGTGTTATGGATTCAAAGGGGGGCTTCGATGGGTCCCGCCCGAAGGTTCGGATATCCGAAAGATTGCCAATATAAAGATTCGCTCGCTAACCGCGCAACACGCTGCGGGGCGCACGCTCGCTGTTGCGCTTCAATGAACCCGGCGGATGGAGCCGTTTGATCCGGAAGAGTTCCTGAAACACGAAGATGGATTTTTTCACGCTGTCATATTGGATCCGGGAGTCGGCCATATGCCGCCAGAAAACCGGAAACTCGGCCGTTTGAAACCCCAGCATCTTGGCCAGCCATAGAATCTCCGGATCGAAAATCACGCTGGAAAGCTTTTGGCGGTCGAAAAGGACCCGGGCGGCCCGGCGGGTGAACAGCTTGAAACCGCATTGGGTATCCCGATAGGGAATACCCAAATAAAAAGACTGAATCATCGTGTAGATTTCGGCCGAAAGCTCCCGGGCAAAATTTTGACGGGCCGCCACCCGGGATCCGGGCAACGCGCGCGACCCCATGGCGATATCGTACCCCTTTCGAAGACACGCAAGCCCCTTTTCCATCTCTTGGATGGGAACCGAATAATCGGCGTCCATGAACATGAGGACGGCGCCTTTCCCCTCCCGCATCCCCGTACGGACGGCATATCCTTTCCCGCGATTGGGGTGATATTCGATGACGCGGAGATCCGTCCTGCGCCCCCGTCCCAGCCCTTGGGCCACCGACACCGTATCGTCCGTGCTCCCGTCGCTGACCACGATGACTTCCCCTTGAAACGGCCGGCGTTCCAGGTAGTCAAGGGTCTTTTGAAGGGTCGTCACGATCCGGTCCGCTTCATTGTACGCCGGGATGACGACGGAAAGTTCAATCTCAGGGGTGTGTGTTTCCCCCATGCGTTACACCCCCGTCATTGCCCTTCCCCGATCCGTTGATGGAATCGTAAAAAAAGGCCGATCTTGTCTTTCTTCCTTCCATCCTTCCCCTGTTCCAGTCTTCCATCACCCCTGTGGATCGCGGCGTCTTTCAAGGCCCATGACCCGACTCAACAGGTATGCCACCCCATACACCACCAGGCCGGAAAAGATCACGTCCGAGACAAAATGACTTCCCTGGAGGATGCGAACCAGGCCCACGGTGCACCCGGAGGCCAGAGCCAGGGTCGTCCATTTTTTCCGATGCCGGGGCCAAAGGAATGAAAAGGCAAAAAGATAAAACCCCATGGACGCGTGACCGCTCACAAAGGCGCAGTTGTTTTCGCATTGATCGGAGATGACCCCAGCCCGGGTGAACGCCTTTTCCCCCCCGAAGGCCGCCACCTGATACGGTCTTGCCCGCCCCCAGTGATCCTTGAACAGGGTATTCACCACCAGGCCGGGACCGATCGCCAGAACCAGAATAAGATAAAAAATCCTCTTTTGACTCAGCGAAAAAAGCGGTTTTTGCCGAATCCAGACGATGACAAGAAAAAAAACGAGTGCGACGACCAAGCCGACGGCGAAAATCTCCACGGCGCGATAAATGAATGTGCACACCCAGAGGTCTTTGAGGAAAAATCCTTTCCCGGAATCGTAAAAAAGTCCGCTGACCTTCACGTCGAGGGACGGAAAGAAAAAAAGGACGCCGCCAGCAAGGATGAAAAACAAAAGGACGCCGGAAAAACCGCCCGTGATGGGTTTTTTTCCTTTTTGTGGTCCGGCCGACGTCATGGACCTTCCGGCTCGAAAGAAGGGATCGGAGATGCGGGATCCGCGCTGTTTTCGCTTGGTTGGCCGTTGTTGAAAAACTGCATCTGATACAGTTTGAAGTACTCCCCGTTGAGGGCCATGAGGCGTTCATGGGTACCCTCCTCCACGATCCGGCCCCTGGCCACCACGATGATCCGATGGGCATAACCGATGGTGGAAAGCCGGTGCGCAATGACAAAGGTCGTCCGGCCCTGCATCAAGTTTTCGATGGCCTTTTGGACCAACATCTCCGATTCCGTATCCAGGGAAGAGGTGGCCTCATCTAAAATCAAAATCGGGGCGTCTTTGAGCAGGGCCCGGGCGATACAGATCCGCTGCTTTTCCCCCCCGCTCAGCCGTCCCCCCAGTTCGCCGATCCGGGTATCGTATCCCTTGGGAAATTGGGAAATGAAGTCGTGGGCATAGGCCGCCTTTGCCGCCTCCCGGATGTCCGTCTCCGAGGCTCCGAAGTTGCCGTAGGCAATGTTGTCGCGCACCGATTCATTGAACAATATGGACTCCTGGGTGACGATGGCGATCTGTTTCCGCAGCGACGCCAATTGCACCTTGCGGATATCCATGCCGTCGATGAGGACCGCCCCTTTCGTGACGTCGAAAAACCGGGGAATCAGATTCACCAGGGTTGTCTTCCCGCCCCCGCTCATCCCAACGATGGCCAGGATTTCCCCGGCTTCCACGTTCAGGTGGATATCCTTCAACACCCAGTCGCTGTCGTACCGGAAGGACACCCCTTGAAACGTGACGGAGTGGGGTTCCTTGGGAATTTCCGGCGCCCCCGGGACTTCCACGATGTCCGAATCCCGCTCGATGATATCGAAAATGCGGTCGGCGGCCGAAAGGCCTTCCTGGATGGCGTTGTTGAGTCCGGAGAGCTTCTTTACCGGGTCGTAGAGCATCAACACGGCGGCCATGAAGGAAAAAAACGTCCCCGGCGTGGATGTCCCGGTGATGACCCGATATCCCCCGTACCAGATGATGAACGCAATCCCGAGCCCGCCCAGAAACTCCATGATGGGGGAAGAAAGGGCCCGGGCGATGACCGCTTTCATCTCCAGGCGGAAGAGCCCTTCGGTTTTATCGAAAAACCGCTTTTTTTCATAGTCCTCCATGCCGAAGGCCTTGATGATCTTGTTCCCCACGAAGGTTTCGTGTAAAAAGGACGTCAGATCCGCCATGGCCTCCTGGCATCCGGTGCTCACCCGCCGCACCCGTTTTCCGAATTCCACGATGGGATAAAAGGCCAACGGCAAAATGATCAGGGCATAAAGGGCCAGCTTCCAGTCCCGGTAGAAGATCACCCCGGTCAAGCCGATGATGGTGAAGCAGTCCCTGAGGGCGCTGGTAAAAGCCGTGGAGACCATGGATTTGAGGATATTGACATCATTGGTGATCCGGGACATGAGGACGCCGGTGCGCTCTTTTTGGAAAAAAGAGATGGGCAGGTCCTGGATGTGGACATACAGGCTGTCCCGCAACCGTTTGATGATGTTTTGCCCCACGTAATTCATCAGGTATTCCTGGCCGTACTGCCCGATTCCCCGAAGAAAGTAGATGAAGACGACCACCGCCGGGATGATCTTGAGCATCTTCAGGTTTTTGCTGAAAAAGATATCATCCAAAACCGGCTTGACGAGATACGCCGACGCGGCGGTGGATGCGGCCACCACCAGCATGCATCCCATGGCCGCCAGCAACCGGAACCAGTGCTCCCGGATGAGCAAAAGGATCCGTTTGTGACGCTCCTTAAGAATCAGGGTTTTGACGTTTTCCATGATGCGTTCACAATCCGAATACGGCCCGGTTTTTCCATTTTAGTCGATGCGATGTCCGAAACGCCGATCCGCGTTTGCCGTAATCCGGCGCAGCTCCTTTTCCACCCGGCGAAGGCACTCTAGAAGCACCGTTCCGTCCGCGTCCGGCGGGACCGGGACCGGCTCCCCGTAAACGATCCGGCAGGTTGTAAACGGCAGCGGGAGGATGAATCGGTCCCAACTCGAAAAGATCTTCATCCGCCGGGCGCTGTAAGTCACCGGAACAACCGGGTACCCGGTTTTTTGGGCCAAAATCACCACGCCGGGCTGGGCCTCGAACCGGGGGCCCTGGGGGCCGTCCGGCACCACCACCCCGGGACGCACAGGAGGCGTTTGAAGCAACCGAATCTGCTCCGCCAGCGCCCGACGTCCGCCTTTTGAAGTCGAGCCCCTCACCGGGCAATGTCCTTGCCGCTTGAGCACCCGGGCCATATACTCCCCGTCCTTGGAGGCACTCACCAGAATAACCCCGCCCCATCCCTGGTACAGGTAACTGATCAGCAGTATCCGCGAATGCCAGAACGCAAAAATGAACCGCCGGGATTCCATGATGGATCGGACCCGTTCCCACCCCTCGAATTCCACCCGGACGGTGGCAAACCAGGCATCCACCAGGATTTTGCCGAGGACGCCCACCAATGCCCACTTGAGGCCTTCCAATTTCGCGGCATACCGGGTCGTCATGGTGCAAGCCCGAAGAAGACACTGTCGCGTTTACCGGTCACGGGGCCTTTTCCATCAGCCTTGAGGCGATATCCGCCGTCTGGTCGGACGCCCCTTTTCCCCCCAGAAGAAACCGGACCCGATCGTATTCCTCCTGCACTTGATCCATTCGGTCTTTATCCGTCAGCAGGCGGTGGCATGCGCGCGCAAGGGCCTGGGGCGTGGCGTCATTTTGAATCAACTCGGGTTGGACCTCTTTTTCGGCGATGAGGTTGGCCAGTCCGATGTAAGGCACTTTGATCAGCGTTTTTCCCACCCAGTAACTGACAGGGGAAACGCGGTACAGGATGACGCACGGTACGCCGAAAAGGGCCGCCTCCAGGGTCACCGTCCCGGATTTCGCCATGACGAGGGATACCTGCCGGAACAGGTCCTGTCCCCTGGCACCGGAGATCTCGGCCGGAATATCCGAACCGAACCGCATCCGGATCGCTTCCACCGTGGCGTGTTTCACCGTATTGGCAACGGAAACAACAAATTTCAGATCCGGATGCCCGGCCTTCAGGATGCGGGCCGCTTCCAGCATGAGGGGAAGGTGGCGCTCCACCTCCCGTTCTCTGGACCCGGGAAGGAGCCCCACGACCCCTTCCCGGGCATCCTTGCCCGTTCCGGGGCGTTTCATCAGGTCCACCTCTCCATCCAACAGGGGATGCCCCACAAAGGTCACCGGAATATCATACGCCTTATAAAAGTCGGCTTCAAACGGGAGAATAACGGCCATATGGTCCACCAGGTGCTTGAGCCGGGCCGCCCGCCCCGGCCGCCACGCCCACAACTGGGGACTGATGTAATAAAGGACGGGGATCCCCAGTTTTTTCGCCGTGGGGGCCACCCGGAGATTGAAGTCGGGAAAGTCGACCAGGATGACCAGCTCGGGCTTGAGGGTTTTCAAAAGGCGTTTCACCAGCGCCATGGCCTTGAAGATCACCGGGAGTTTGGCCAGGGATTCCGTGACCCCCACGGCGGTGACGGCTCCGGCGTCCATGAGTATCCGAACCCCGGCCTCCTGCATGGCCTGTCCGCCGATCCCGCAAAAAAAAAGGGTGGGATCCTTTTTTTTCATGGAACGCACGAGGTTGGCCGCATGCAGGTCGCCGGAGGACTCCCCCACCACGATGACCACGCACCGCCCCTGTCTCGGTCCCGTTTCCACTCCTCCCTCGCCTGTCTGATTTGTCTGGTTTATCTGGTCTGCCGGGTTTGCTTGGTCTAAAGCAGTGAAAAGTGAATGGTGAAAAGCGAAAAGAAAGAAATTCCACGTTCTTTCCCCCCTCACCCTGTCCCTCTCCCCCAGGGGAGAGGGGACCCACTCACCCATTCACCGATTCACCCATTCCCACTCGTCACTCGTCACTGCTTACTGGTCACTCGTCACTGCTTACTCGTCACTGTTCACTATTCACCTTTCCCTGTTCCAACAACGGATCGCTGGTGGCATGGATCTGATCCATGACCTGAAGGGCGACCTCCAGAGCCTCACGACCCGTCTCTCCGTTCACCTGGGGCGGCGTCCGATGCAAAACAGAGGCGGTGAAGGCCTTCAACTCCGCTTCCAGAGCGTCTTCCCGGGGAAAATCGAGCTCCTGAACCCGCATCCCCGGAATAAGACCGGCTTTTTCCTCTTCGCTCTTGTCGATAACCGTGATCTCCTGACGGGCAAAATCAATGGAGATATATTTATCCCGTTGAAAAAGCCTGAGTTTCCGTTCATCTTTTAATGAAATGCGGCTGGCGGTGACATTGGCCACGCATCCGTTTTCAAACTCCAACCGGGCGTTGGCGATATCCACATGGGGGGTGACCACGGACATTCCCGCGGCCCGAATCTCCTTTACCCTGTTCTTTACAAAATTTAAAATGATGTCGATATCGTGGATCATGAGATCCAGGACCACGCTCACATCCGTCCCCCGGGGTTTGTACCGGCTTAACCGGTGGGACTCGATGAACAGGGGATTCCAAACCGCTCCGTCGAGTGCCCGCACCGCCGGGTTGAACCGCTCCAGATGCCCCACCTGGATGAATCGACCCCGGGTCCGGGCCGCCTCGATGAGGGTATCGGCCTCTTCCAGGGTGGAGGTGATGGGTTTTTCGATGAGCACATCCACCCCTTCTTGTAAAAAATCCATGGCGATGCGGAAATGCTGGGGGGTGGGGACGGCGATGCTTACGGCGTCCACCTGGCCGAGGATCTCCCGGTGGTTTCCAAAGGGTCGGGTGCCGGCCCGGAGGGCGATCGTCTCGGCCCGATCCCTGTCGATATCCACGACCCCCACCAGGTGGGCTTCCGGGATTTTTTGGTATTTTTCGGCGTGATATCGGCCCAGGTACCCCACTCCCACCACCGCCACGCGCACTTTATCCATCATTCACTGTTCACTATTCACTGTTCACTTTTCACTATTCACCATCCCCACAATGGCGATCCCGGCATCATCGGCCAAACCGATCATCTCCTCCCGGTCAAAGACCACGGTCTTTCCCGCTTCCACGGCCAGGGCACTGATGCCGGCATCGTGCATGACGCGCACGGTGTTGCTCCCCACTGCAGGAATGTCGAACCGTGTATCCTGATTCGGCTTGCATACTTTCACCGCCACGGCGTTCCCGCTCCCCAGTCGCCCGCCCCGGGACAAGGCAGCGTCCGTCCCTTCGATAGCCTCCACGGCCAGGATGGTGCCGCCCCCCACCACCACACACTGCCCGATATCGAGCCCCCCGATTTTTCGGGCGCACGCCCAACCCAGGGCGATGTCCGCGGCTTCGGAGCAGCTCGGCCGCCGGCGGGTCCAAACCCCTCCGGGCGCCAGGAGATCGGGAAGCAAAAAGGTGGACGGTCGAATCCGGATCCCTTCTTTCTCCAGGGCCCCTGCAAAGGCCCTGAGCACCCCGTCGTCGTGGGTGCTGAACATTTTCAGCAACAGGGAAACGGCCTTGGGATCGGGCCGCACATCCGAAAACATGCGCGTTTTCTGGATCGATCCCATCATCACCGCCTCGGTGACGTCGTTTTTCTTAAAAAAGCGAATGAGGCGCCGGACTTGCCCCAGGTGGAGCCATTCGATGGCCTCCACGCCGTCGGCCAGCCGGGGGTCCGCTTCATTCCGGTAGGCGGCGGCATAGATGACAAACCCCCTTTCTTTGGCCCTTTTGGAAAAAAGCAAGGGGAATTGTCCGCCTCCGGCGATCAGGCCGATGCGATGCCCCATGGAACGATGTCTGGTGGTGTTGTCCATATCCGTGCCGTGAACCGCGTCAGACCGGTTCGAAACGGTCTTACCGCGTGATTCCGCGCTGGGATTGCTTGACAAACTCGATAAAGGCCACCACCTCGGGAATCTGCTCCACCTCGGCCCGGACCCGTTCGATGGCTTCATTCAGCGTAAGGCCGATCCGAAAGACGATCCGGTAGGTCTTTTTCAAAAGGGAAAGGGTCTTTTCCGAAAACCCCTGGCGCCGCAGGCCCACGCTGTTGAGCCCGTGCAATTCGGCCCGGTCCCCGGCGGCAATGACATACGGGGGCACATCCTTGACCACCGCCGACTTTCCCCCCACAAAGGCATAGTCCCCGATGCGTACAAATTGATGGATGGCCACCAGGCCGCCGATGGTGGCGTAATTCCCGATGACGATGTGGCCGGCCAGCGTGGCATTGTTGGCCAGCATGACCCTTCGGCCCGTTTTGCAGTCGTGGGCGATGTGGGAATAGGCCATGATGAAGTTTTCCTCCCCCACTTCCGTGACGCCGCCTCCGAAACCGGTTCCCCGGTGGATGGTCACGAACTCCCGGACGATGCTCCCGCGGCCGATCTTCACGTACGTCTCCTCCCCGGCGAACTTCATGGATTGAGGAACGGCGCCGATGGCGGCGTGCTGGAAGATCTGACAATCCGGTCCGATGGTCACATACGGATCGATCACCGCATGGGATCCGATACGGGTCCCCTTTCCGATAATGACATTTTCCCGGATGACGGCGTAAGGACCGATACGCACTTCCGCTCCGATATCCGCCTTGGAATCCACAATTGCGGTTGGATGAATCATGCCGTTTCTCCGATACTCGCCATCAGCTCCGCTTCGGTGACCCGCTTCCCGTCCACCTTCGCCACCCCGGCCATCTTGATCACCTTGGAGCGCAGCTTCAGAATTTGTACTTCAAAAATGAGTTGATCCCCGGGGATAACGGGCTTCCGGAAACGCACCTTGTCGATGCCCATGAAATAGATCAGCGTCCCCTCCCGCTTTTCGGAAAGGGACTCAAAGGCCAGCACCCCTCCCGCCTGTCCCATGGCTTCCACGATCAAAACCCCGGGCATGACGGGCGCGCCGGGAAAATGCCCCTGAAAGAAGGGTTCGTTGATGGTGACGTTTTTCAGGGCCACGGCCCGGTCCCCCGGAATCAGTTCGATGATGCGGTCGATGAGCAAAAAGGGATACCGATGGGGGAGGTGTCCCATGATCCGCTGGATGTCATACGGCTTTTCCATCTTCTTCCTCGATACGATTGAGTCGTTTTTCAAGATCCGCAACCCGTTTTTCAATCTCGGGAAGACGCGGAAGGGTGCGCTGGACCCGGAGCCAGACCCGATGGGGCATTTCCGGGCTCCCGGAGACCGTTTTCCCCGCCGGGATCGACTTGGCCACGCCGGCCTGGGGCCCGATGACGGCGCCGTCTCCGATCTCCAGGTGGCCGGCGACGCCAGCCTGACCGGCCAACACCGCGTGTTCACCGATGGTGACACTCCCGGAGATCCCCACCTGGGCCACCAGAACCGTGTGGCGGCCCACGACAACATTGTGGGCCACATGGACCAGGTTGTCCGTTTTGACGCCTTCCCGGATCCAGGTCTTCCCGAAGGTGGCCCGATCGATGGTGTTGTTCGCGCCGATTTCCACGTCGTCATCGATCTGCACGATCCCCCGCTGGGGGATTTTATGATATCGTGCCCCGTCGGGAGCAAAGCCGAACCCGTCGCTCCCGATGACGCTGCCGGCATGGATAATGACCCGGTTCCCGATGCGAGACCCTTCCCTCACGGTGACGTTCGGATAGATCGTAACATCGTTTCCGAGGGTCACCCCGTCTCCCAGCATCACGCCGGGATAAAGGACCACCCGATCCCCAAGCGTCACGTCATCGCCGATGACCACATAGGGGGAAAGGGTGATCTCTTTTCCGTGCGAAAACCGGCTTCCAACGACGGCCAGGGGACTGACCCCGGGCGCGGGCCGTGTTGCCGGACAAATCCGTTCCACGGCGATGGCAAAGGCCACCTGGGGGTGGCGGACGCGCACCAGGGTCTTGGAAGACGCCGGGGTTTTTGGCGGAACAATCACCGCGCCCGCGGCCGTTTCGTCGAGCCGTTTCAGGAACCGGGGGGTTGCCGCATAGGTCAGGTCGTCGGGCCCCGCCGTCTCGAAGGGGGCCACCCCCCGGATGATCCGGTCCGGATCTCCGAGAATCTCTCCGTCCACCCATCCGGCGATCTTTGAAAGTCCCACACCCATACGCATGATTCTTTTCCTTTTTTCGGCACGCCCGTCCCTATTGGGATGTTTTTTCCTTTGCCGGTGCTTCGGCGTCCCCCTGACCGGCGGAGGCGGCTTTTGAATAGTGCGCATTATAGGATTGTATCAACCGGTCCGTTACGTCCAGGGCGCTGGGAAAATACATGAGTCCGCTTTCGCGCCGCTCCAGGATCAAAAGAAACCCTTCTTTTTTCCCGATCTCTTCGATGAGATCCATCACGTCTTTTTGGATGCGGGTGATGTATCGCTTTTCCAGTTCCTTGAAATCGGCGGCGTACTTCTTTTGCATTTCCTTGAAATCGTTGATTTTGATTCGAAACTCCCGTTCCTTTTCCTCACGTTTTTCCTGGCTCATGACCAGGGCTTCCCGTTCGAGGCGCTGGCGGATTTCTTCGATGGCATCCCCTTGTTTTTTGAGTTCGGCTTCCATCTTCTTGCCCTGCTTGTTGATCTCGGCCTGGGCCGCTTTTCCGGCTTCCGAAACCTGTAGGATTTTCTGGAAATCCACCACACCGATCTTGGCGATATCCGCCGCCCATACGGCCGCTGGGGTAAAAAAAAGGATCACGGCCCACAGCACGCCGATGCGTTTGATGTTGCGCATTGTTTTTTCCTTTCTCCAAAGGATCTCGTTTGTCCTTTCTCGATCCCTTCTTTTATTCTTGATGGATTCGTAAAAGCCTCATTGGAATGGCAAAGTAAACCTCAAGGTTGCAAAAGTCGGAGGGTTTCAGAGCCAAGGCGCAAAGGGTGAAGCTGTAGTCGTCTACTGCGAACCCTTTGCAACGCAGGATCTGGAGTCCTCCGGCTTTCCCGAAGGGTAAAAACATGGCGAAAATGAACGCGATTCTTGACCTCACCCGCGGTGATATCTGGATCGATATCAAAGAACGTTTTATTTTGTAAAAAATCAGCATATTGAACACTCTTTGCCATGTTTTTGCAACATTGAGGTAAAAAGCGCCGGATGCAAGGCGCGCAAATCCTTCAGGATGAGGCGTACTTACAGGTACGCCGCAATGACGAAGGATGCCGCGCAAAGCCGCAGGTGGGCTTTTTACGAAGCCCTCATCTGTCAATCCGTCTAAAACCCGGTGGACATGGAAAACTCCCAGCGCCCCGCACTTTCATCTTCCCGCCGATCCAGGACGAATCCATACTCCAGCCGGATCGGGCCCACGGGGGAAAACCACCGGAACCCCAGGCCCGCGCTTTCCCGCATATTGGAAAGCTCGATGTCTTCATCATTGTTGTAAGCGTTTCCCGTGTCGAAGAAGGCCACGCCGAAAATGCCCATGTCCGGGAAGAGGGGGACCAGGTACTCGGCGTTGAACTGGATGAATTTATTTCCGCCGATTTTGATCCCGTCTTCGTTTTCGGGGCTGACGGAGCGGTACTTGAACCCCCGGAGGGAATTGATTCCGCCCAGGTAGAAACGCTCCCAGTCGGGGAGCCTGCCGCCGGGGTTTTCCTCCACGTACCCGGCCTTGGCGTGCAAAAACCCCACGGTCCCTTTGAAGATGGGGAAATACCATCCTGTCTTGCCGATGTATTTGGTAAAGGCGATGTCCCCGCCGAACCCGGCGTATTCCACGGTGAACCGGTGCTCGGATCCTTCCGTGGGATTGAAAATCCGATTCCTCGAATCCCACCGGAGATCCCCCGATACGGTGCTCTGGGTGTTGGTCCCCTCGAAATCCTTGATGCTGGGGGGGGCATCCTCCTGAATGTCTTCGATGTTGGATATCTCATAGGCATATCCCACCGTAAAACGCAAATAGTCCGTCCAGAGCGGATACCCCAACCGGAGCCCCCCGCCCGTGGCATCCTTATCATAGGTGTCGTAATCCTTGATCCAGCGGTAGAGATCGACCCGCCCCGACAAGGGGATATTAAAAAGCCACGGCTCGGTGAAACTTAAGTTGTACCGATCGGAACGCCCCCCCACGTTGGCCTGGAGACTCACGATCTGACCGCGGCCGAACAGATTCCGCTGGGTGACCGACGCCATGGCGAAAAAGTCGTCTTCACTGCTGTAACCGGCGCCGATGGAAAAGGACCCCGTGGATTTTTCCGTCACGTCGATTTTCAGGACCATCTGGTCTTCGGCGGTGCCTTTCTGGGTTTGCACCTTGACGTCCTCGAAATAATCGAGACGATACAGATTCCGAACGCTGCGCTTCAAACGGGTGCTGCTGAACAGTTCCTGCTCATAGACCTTCAATTCCCGACGGATCACATAGTCCCGTGTCTTGCGGTTCCCGGAAATGAGGATCTTTTCGAAAGAGACCAGGGGCCCTTTTCGAATACGGTAGTCGATGGCCACCACCCGTGTCTCGGGGTTCTCGTCGACCTTGGGGGAGATCTCCACGTTGGCGTATCCCTGGTCCGAGTACAGGTCGGTGAGGGTCAACACATCCTTTCTCACCGTCTCCCGGCTGAAATAGGTCTCCTTTGTGATGGCCAGCTTTTCCTTCAGGGCCGCCTCACCCTCCACGTCTCCGGAGAGAGTGACCGTGCCCACCGTGTAGCGGGGGCCCTCGGAAATCTTGAATATCACCTCGATACCCTCTTCTTCATATTTGACTTCGGGATCCGAGACCCGTGCATTCAAATACCCGTGGTTCTGATAATACGCCGCCAGGGCCTCTTTGTCCTGGGCCAGCTTATCCCGGTCCAGGTCCCCGGAAGACGTGATGAAAGAAAACAACCCCTTCTCCGACGTACTCATGACCTTTTTGAGGGTCTTGGCGTCAAAGACGGTATTCCCCTCGAATGTGATGGTTTGGATCCTAAGCTTTTTCCCCTCCGAAATGACGAACTCCAAATCCGCCTGGTTGTTTTTTAAATCTTCAATTTCATAGGAGACGTCGGCATTGTGATAGTTTTTTTTCTTATACAGATCCTCGATCCGCTTCAGGTTGCTTTTTACCTTGAAGATGTTGAGGATGGACCCGGATCTAATATCGATGTTTTCCAGAAGCTCTTTTTCGTCGTACACCCGATTCCCTTTGAAACGAATCCTTCGGATGGTGGGTTTTTCCTGGATCCTGAAAATCACCGCCTTCCCGCCGGCAACGTCCTCGGCATCCACCCGGACATCTTCAAAATATCCCATCCGGTAAATCCGGTTCAAATCCTCGGACAGGGCCCTGAGGCGGTAGGGGTCCCCGGGTTTGACCTGCACGACCCTCAACACAGCGTCTTTTTCGATCCGCTTGTTCCCGGAAACAGTGACACGGACCACTTTTTCCTGCTTTAAAATCCGAAGCATCAGTTCGTCGGCGAGCTTCTTTACGGCCCCCAGGAGGGTTTCGATGCGTTCCCCGCCGACGGTGAGGCTCCCGGGAAACGCATCGGCGGACACGTCCATTACCCGGGCGTCAATGCTGAATCGCTGTCCCACCTGGGTGAGGCTTCCCCATACGGCATGGGTGGATTCGTTTTGGACGGCCAGGTCCCGGGCGGCCCGCGTCATGGCCGCCGTGTCGGCACCGGTGACGGCTTTTCCCGGAATGAGCACCTGGACCCCTTCCTGGCGCAATCGATCCTGGATGACGTCCGTGATCTCTTTTTCCAGATACGCGTATTGGGCCTGGGCATTGACCCGAAAGGGGAAGAGCGTGACCTTCACCGGATCCTCGCTGCCGGCAGCCGGAACCGCGGGCAGGACGAGCCCCATACATATGAGCAGCCACAGGCTTCGGCGCCGTTTTTCGCCATGTTTTTTATACAACATTGGGGTAAACCCCCTGGTTTTGATGAACAGGATGCGGCGCAACGCCGCAGATGGACTTTTTACGAAGCCATCAGTTTGGGTCGGCATCGATTAATTTTCCTTCGGACAGGGTGATGCGCCTGGACATGCGTGCGGCCAGGCGCATGTTATGCGTGACGACCACCAGGGTCATCCCCAGATCCCGGTTTAAGTCATTTAAAAGGGCGTGCACTTCTTTGCTGTTGGTTTCATCCAGGTTTCCGGTGGGTTCATCGGCCAGCAGGAGCCGCGGTTGGAGAACCAGCGCCCGGGCCAGCGCCACCCGCTGCTGTTCTCCGCCCGACATCTCGGTGATTTTATGCTTCAATCGATGGGAAAGCCCCACCCGGTCCAATATCGCTTCCGCCGCCAGGGCCGCCGCCGCCTTGGGCATCCCCTGGATCAGCGCCGGCATCATGGCATTTTCCAGGGCGGTGAATTCCGGGAGGAGATGATGAAACTGGAAAACAAACCCGATGGATTGGTTACGAAACCTTGCCAGCGCGGCGGCGTCGAATGCAAAGACTTCTTTTCCTTCGAATACGAGTTCCCCGGCATCCGGCCGGTCCAGCGTTCCCAGCAGGTGCAAAAGGGTGGATTTGCCGATGCCCGAAGGGCCCACCACGGCAAGGGTTTCTCCCCGGTGCAGCTCCAGGTCGGCGCCTTTCAGGATCTCGATCCTGGCCGTCGCACTGGCAAACCCCTTGTATACGCCGTGCATGGAAATCAGCAGCCCGTTCCCGCCGGCCTGTCCGCCATTCTCGCTTCTTTGACTCATCCCCCCTGTTCCATTATCCGGTCTATCCGGTCTATCCGGTCTATCCGGTCTATCCGGTCTGTCTGGTCTGTCTGGTTTCTCCCTTAAAACGTAACACGTAAAACTTAAAACCCGGCTCTGCTCCTTAAACACGGCAGGCCCTGTCCTCGATCTATCGGGAGTATAAAACCCGGCCCTCCATTTCACCCTTCACCTTTCCCCACTTGTCACGGCACTCCTCATCCATACCGAATCGCTTCAACGGGGTTCAGGCGGGCCGCCTGCCGGGCCGGATAGAGCGTCGCCACGAAACAGATGACCAGCGTCGCGGCGACAATTGCACAGACATCCAGCACCTCCAGTTTCACCGGCAGCGTGGTGGTGAAATAATAAATATCCCCGGTCAACTCCACGATCCGGTAGCGTTTGAGAAATGCACACAAGGCGAAACCCGAAATCATGCCGAGCACCGTCCCCACGGTGCCGATCACCATGCCGTTGAAGACGAAAATCTTTCGGATGCTCTTATCGGTGGCCCCCATGGTTTTCAATATGGCGATATCCCGGGTCTTCTCCATCACCGTCATGATCAGGGAGGAGGCGATGTTGAAGGCGGCCACCAGCACGATGAGGGTCAAGATAACAAACATCACCGTTTTTTCCAGTTTCAAGGCTGAAAAAAGGTTCCGGTTCATCTGCATCCAATCCCGGGCCCAAAAGGGGAAGCCGAGCTGATCCACGATTCGGTCGGCCACGGTGCGGGCCTCATAGAGATCCGTGACGCGGACTTCAATTCCGGTCACGGCGCCGGGCATCCGCAGCAGCCGCTGGGCCTCATCGAGACGGATAAAAGCAAAGGTACCGTCGTACTCGTACATGCCCGATTCGAAAAACCCTACGACCCGGAAGCGCCGCATGGCCGGCAGGTGTCCCATGGGAGAGAGCATCCCCTTGGGGGAGATCAGATACACGGGATCCCCCTTGAGAACGCCCAAGCTCTTGGCCAGTTCCTTGCCAAGGACGATGCCCGAAACATCTCCGCCAGCCTCCGAATTCCGGTTTTCCCCTTTCCCCTCCTCGAAGGAAATCCCCGCAAGGCTCGGAATGACGGTTCCGGCGGTTTCAGGGGCCACGCCCCTCAGGACAGCGCCGGAAATGCCGTCCGCAGACCGGAGCATGATCTGGGTGTAAATGAACGGCGTCGCCGCCGCCACGCCCGGGGTTTCCATCACCCGGCGCAAAATGGTTTCGTAATCGGTGAACGTCCCATTATGGCGCAACACCACCACGTGGGCCTGCCCCCCCAAAATCCGGGATTTCAAGTCCGACTCGAACCCGGACATCACCGCGATCACCACGATAAGGGCCATGACCCCCACCATCACCCCGGCAATGGAAAGAAGGGTGATCAGGGAGATAAACGTCTGCCGCTGCTTGGCCATGAGGTACCGGCGGCCGATAAAGTATTCGTAAGTCAATTTGGTCCGTCTGGCCTGTCTGGTTTCTCACGTAAAACGTAACACGTAAAACTTAAAACCCGTCACTTCTCCCCCCTCACCCTGTCCCTCCCCCCGGGGGAGAGTGGACCCTTTACCCATTCACCCATTCACCGTTTCACGTCTGGCGCTTCATATGCGGGAAAAAAATGACTTCCCGGATGGAATCGGCATCGGTGAAAAGCATCACCATCCGGTCGATTCCGATGCCTTCTCCGGCGGTGGGGGGCATGCCGTACTCCAGGGCTTCGATATAGTCCTCGTCCATGGGATGGGCTTCTTCGTCTCCGGCCTGTCGCTGCCGGACCTGCTCGAGGAATCGATTTTTCTGGTCTTCGGGATCGTTGAGTTCTGAAAAGCCGTTGGCCACCTCCCGCCCGCCGATGAAAAGCTCGAAGCGCTCCGTGAAAGCCGGGTCGGTTTCGCTTCTCCGGGACAGGGGGGAGACTTCCACCGGGTATCCGGTGATAAAGGTGGGTTGGATCAAGCAGGGCTCCACCAGGGCGTCGAAAAGCTTGGTCAACATCTTTCCGGTGCTCCCTTTCTTGGTGATCTGAACCCCCTTGGCCTCGGCCACGGCCAACAGCCGGTCCCGATCGGAAATCGCTTCGGGGCTGACGCCGCCGTAGATTTCAAGGGCCTCCAAAAGTGGCATCCGCTTCCAGGGCGCCCCAAGGTCGATGGCGTTGCCCTGGTAAGTAATGGACAGCGCCCCGGAAACGGTCTCAGCCACGTACCGGAACATCTCTTCGGTCAACGTCATGAGGTCTTCATACGTGGCATAGGCCTGGTAAAATTCCAGCATGGTGAATTCGGGGTTGTGCTGGGTGGAAACACCCTCGTTTCTGAAATTCCGGTTGATTTCAAAGACCCGCTCCAATCCCCCCACCACCAGCCGCTTCAAATAGAGTTCCGGGGCGATCCGGAGATACAGCTCCATCCCCAGGGCATTATGAAAGGTCTTGAAGGGGGCGGCTTCCGCCCCCCCGGGAACGGGCTGCATCATGGGGGTTTCCACTTCCAAAAAGTCTTTGGCGATGAGAAATTCCCGGACGCACTGGATAATCCGGCTCCTTTTGATGAAGAGCTCCCGGACCGAAGGATTTACAAGCAGATCCAGATACCGCTGCCGGTACCGTTTTTCCGGGTCTTTGAGCCCGTGAAATTTTTCGGGCAACGGCCGCAGGGCCTTGCAGATCAGCTTCAGGTCCGTGGCCAACAAGGTCCATTCTCCGGTCTTGGTGACGAACATGGGGCCCGTAAGCCCCACGAAGTCTCCGGCTTCCAGCTTCTGGAAAATATCAAAGGCCGCCTCCGGCACCTTGTCTTTGCGGATGTATGCCTGGAGCTGACCGGTGCGGTCCCGCAACCGGATAAACGCGCTTTTGCCGAACCGGTTCACGGCCATGATCCGACCCGCGGTTTTAAAAATCGGTCCTTGTTCGGTGACGGTTTCCGGAGGCGCCTTTTCCACGGTTTTCCGGATGGCATCCATATCGTGGGAAACCCGAAAGTCATTGGGATATAAAGGAATATCTTTTTCTTTGAGGGCTTCGAGTTTTTGTCTTCGTTGCGCCAAAAGGTCGCTGGGTTTTTCGGTCATCGGATTCATCGGGTCTTTCTGGTCTGTTTGGTCTGTCCGGTTTCCACGGTTTCTTCGGTTCTCACGTAAAACGTAACACGTAACACTTAAAACCTGTTCATTCTTTTCCCACCGGCGGTCATTTTCCGGCGGCCCTGTCCTCGCCTTGGCGGAATAAAATGCCGCCCGACAACCACTCACCTTTCACGGCACTTAAAACGTAAACTTAAGTTTTTATATGAGTTATGACGTGAGTGTCAAGGACCAACCATCGCGTCGCACGAACCGGCGATCCCAAAGACGGCCTGGAAAAATTGGCGCAACAGGCTTGTGATGGCGCGTAAATTCGGGTAAGGTAACTGTGTATGCAGAAAACCCCGGATCGACAAAGGCCCGGCCATCCGGCGTAACCCAGTAAGGAGGCGACACATGCGCATGACATCAATGTGGATCCTTTTCTTTTGTGCCGTTCTTGCCGCCCCTGCCGCCGCCCAATTTTACAAATACACGGACAGCCAGGGAAACATCCGCTTCACGGACGATTTGAACCAGGTCCCCGAAGCCCAGAGATCCGGCGCCACCCCTTATGAAGCGGTGGAAACCCGCCCCGAAACCGCCCCGATCCCGGAAACGCCCGACGGGGAAAGCGGTGCGGAAGCCGCTGCCGGAAAACAGGCCGGTCTGGATGCGACACGACAGGCCCTTGAGGAAAAAAAGAAGCAACTGGAAGCCGAATACAAGGCGCTGATGGAAAAGCGCGCCGCCCTCGAGGCCGAAAAGGGCAAACGGAAGACCCGGACCCAGGCGCTGGAGTACAACAAGGCCGTGATGAACCTGAATGACGATATCGCTGCATACGAAGCACGCCGAAAGGCCTTCGACACCGAAGTGGAGGCCTACAATGAACGGCTGAAAGCCGATCTGCAGCATCGGCTCGAAAAGATGGAAGGATCCCCGGCACCGGCCCCATAACATTCATTTGATTTCCTTGACGGCGGGCACATGGAGCTCCTGTTTATCCGGATCGCAGGCCTCGAAAACGCCATCGAAGCGCAACTGATGGAATCCATCTTAATCGAACAAGGAATTCCCCACCGGATTCGCTCTTACTACGACACCGCCTATGACGGGCTCTTTCAGGTCCAAAAGGGATGGGGGGAAATCCAGGCACCGGCATCTTTTAAGGAGACCATCCGGGAAATCCTTGTGGACGTACGGGCGGAAAATTTGCCGGAGCCATAAACGGCGTTCATTCATCAACGGCAACGGTTCAAATAAAAGGAGGAGAAGTATGGCAGTCAACGCATCGGATTTTCAAAAAGCACTGGAAATCGGCCGCCCGGAAAATATCCGGGAATTGTTTCCCCATTCCAAGGGACTCATTGTCAGCGGCAAGTTCATCGATCGGGCCATGCTGAAAAAGGGCAGGGCCATCGCCATGGCCGCCAACGGCCGCAACACCATTGTCATCCAGGGCGTCCTCCGGGCCGCCCAGCGGGCCAACGCCGCCGTCATCATCGAAATCGCCAAGTCCGAAGGCGGGACCGGCGCCTACTGCGCCATCAACTACTGGAACATGGCCCGGATCGTAGACGCGCTCCTCAACGAAATGGGGATCACCGTTCCGGTGGCCCTGCATGCCGACCACTACGGGATCAAGTCCGACAAGGACGTCGAACAGGCAAAGACCGAAATCCCGACCCTTTTCGAGTTCGGTATGACCTCCATTGCCATCGACGCGTCCCACCTCCCCGACGACCAAAATCTTCTGGCCAACATCGCCTTGAACCCCTTTGTCCCTCCCTGGGCGGGTCTTGAAACGGAAGTGGGTGAAATCAAAGGAAAAGAAGGGCTTTCCACCGTGGACGAAGCCCTTTTCCTGATCCAGGGCCTCAATGCCCACAGTATCTTTCCCGACTGGATCGCCCTCAACAACGGGACCACCCACGGCATCGAAGCCAGCGACCAGGGGATCCAGGTGGACTTGACCCGACAGATCCACGACGCCCTTTCCCCCTACCGGATCTCCGGCGCCCAGCACGGCACCTCCGGCAACAGCTCGGACCGCCTCCGGGAGATCGCTGCAAAGACACGCACCACCAAGGCCAATGTGGCCACCGCCCTGCAGATGATTTCCTGGGGGCTGGCAGTCAACGACTACGGCAATGCCCAGCTGAATGAAAACGGGGAATTCATCAAGGTCAAAGACGAGGGGGTCACCGAAGCCCTGTGGGCCGAAATGAAAGCCTTTGCCGAATCCAAAGGATGGAAAAAAGGGGACTTTAAAAAGCTCAACCTCCCCTTTGAAAACAAGCTGCTGGCCCAGCCGAAACCGGTCCGGGATCGGATGGTCCGCCGGGTGAAAGACTTCGCCCATAAAATGATCACAGAGGTCTTCAACGGCCGGGACACCGCGGATATCTGCATCGAGACGATCCTGGAATCCGGATCCTTTGATCCCGGACCCAAAGGGGAGAGAATCGAAGACCCGGCCGCCTGGACCCCGGAGGCCATCGTTAAAAGAGCCGCGACCCTGAATTCCGGCAAAGGCCCGGCCGGAAATTACGACGACTAGCCATGCCGGAAAAAACCCATTGCTCCTTTTGCGGCCACCGCCTGACCCGGCGGTTCGTGGAAGGCCACGACCGCCTCTTTTGTGCCGCCTGCAACACGCCCATCTATGAAAACCCCATCCCGGCCACATGCCTGGTGGTGCTGGACGACCGGGACCGGGTCCTTCTGGTCAAGCGGAGCGTGGAGCCCATGAAGGGGTACTGGTGCCTGCCGGGGGGGTTCGTGGAACTCCATGAGACGCCCGAAGACGGCGCGCTCCGGGAGCTGTACGAAGAGACGGGGCTTTCCGGAAAAATCACTCGGCTGTTGGGCGTCACCACGAACCCCAGCCCCCAGTACCACTCCGTTTTGATGATCGGATACCTGGTCCGCACGTACCAGGGGACCGCCCATGCCGGGGACGACGCCTCCGACGCGGCGTATTTTGCCGCCGATGGCCTTCCAGAGATCGCCTTCGACAGCCACCGGCGCTTCATCCGGATCTACTACGCGGCGTATTCGAAGAACCGTGACGAGTGACAAGAACAGTAAACAGTGACAAGTGACAAGTGACGAGTTGTAGGGCGGCATTTTATATGCCGCCGGGAAATGGCGATCGGTTTTTCGGCGGAGTGTCGGGGTGTAAAATCCCGCCCTGCGACTCTCCTCCTGCACTGTTCATCCTTCACCGCTCTTCCCACTTGTCACTCGTCACTTGTCACTATTCACCATTCACCTTTCACTCTTCACTGCCCTTAGACCGGATCACCAGGTCTTGCGCACCTTGATCCCCCGGCGGTCCAGATAGTCCTTGATCTCGGGAATGGTATGGGTGCCGTAGTGCACCATGGAAGCGATGAGGGCCGCATCTGCCTTTCCCCGCGTGAGCACATCCACCAAATGCCCCGGCTCGCCGGCACCCCCCGAGGCGATCACCGGAATCCCCACGGCTTCGGAGATCATCGCCGTCAAGGTGAGCTCATAGCCCTCCCGCGTGCCGTCGGCGTCGATGGCGTTCAGGCAGATTTCGCCGGCCCCCAGGCGCTCGCCGTCCCTGGCCCACTGGAGGGCGTCCATGCCCATGGGGGTTCGGCCCCCGTCGATGACAATCTCGTATCCCGACGGGATCCCCGGTTTTTCCCCCACGTGAAGGATGTCCATCCCCAGGACGATGCACTGGCTCCCGAAGGCCGCCGCCCCTTTTGAAATCACGGAAGGATCGCGTACCGCGGCCGAATTGACACTCACCTTTTCGGCCCCGGCCAGGAGCACGGCCCGCATGTCCTCCACGCTCCGGATCCCCCCGCCCACGGAAAAAGGGATAAAGATGGTCTCGGCCACGCGCCGCACCACTTCGATCATGATGTTCCGTTTTTCATGGGAAGCGGTGATGTCGTAAAAAACGATCTCGTCCGCGCCCGTCTCGTAATATTGGCGGGCCATGTCCACCGGGTCCCCGATATCCACGTTCTCCTTGAACCGGATTCCCTTGGTGGTCTTGCCGTCCCGCACGTCAAGACACGGGATGATGCGTTTGCTCAGCATGTCCCTTTTTCCCATGTACCGTCCCATACGCAAAACCGTCTTAGAATGGAAAGACCGGGCCTGCCGCTTTTTTCCGGGTGAAACTGGGTGGCAAAAAGATTGTTTTTCCCCATCGCCGAAGCAAAAGAGACCCCGTAATCGGTTTCGCCCACCACCCACTTTGGATCGGCAGGGACCGGATAATACCCATGAACGAAATAAAATTCATCGGTTTCCTGGATGTCCGCGAGGAGGGGATGCGGTTTTTTCAGGTGCACCCGGTTCCACCCCATGTGGGGGATCTTGAGGCGCTGCCCGTTTTCGGTCCGGAGATCCCCTGGAAACGCGCGCACTTCGCCCGGGATGATCCCCATGCAGGGGGTATCGTTTTCCTCGCTGTGCCCCAGGATCACCTGGGTCCCCAGGCAAATCCCCAGGATGGGGATTCCGGTCTCGAAGGCCGCCTCCAGGGATTGATCCAGACCCAACCGCGTTAAGGACATCATGGCCGCGCCAGCGGCCCCGACTCCCGGGAAAATGATCCGTTCGGCACGCTGGATGACCTTTTGGTCACGGGTGACGACGCACGAAAATCCCAGGTGGGAGACGGCACGGGCCACACTGGTCAGATTTCCGGCGTCATAATCGATGATGGCAATCATTTTTTGGCTTTTTCCCACAGGACATCCTTTTCGGATTGGGGAACGGATCGGATCTCTTTCCCGCTCTCGGTGATCTGTCGTTCCATGGTCCGGAAACGATTTTCAAACTTGGTGGTAGCGGCATGGAGCGCCTCTTCAGGGTTCAGCCGGGCGAACCGCGCCACGTTGACAAGGGTGAACAATATGTCCCCGAACTCCAGGGCCACCCGGTCCGGCGTCCCCGAACCGGCCGCCCCCGCCTTCATTTCGGCTTTGAACTCGACCCATTCCTCCTCCGCCTTTTCCATGACACCCGAAATATCGTCCCAATCGAATGCCGCCCCGGCGGCGCGTTCCGAGACCCGGAGTGCCCGCAACAGGGCGGGAAGACGGCGGGGCACATTTCCCAAAACGGAGTCCCGGGCTTCTTTTTTTTCTTGGGCCTTGATCCGCTGCCACTGATCCTTCACGGCATCGGCGGTTTCCAGAGACGTCTCCCCGAACACATGGGGGTGTCTCCGGTTCATTTTTTCCGTGATCCCCTGGATCACCCGGTCCAGGTCGAATTGCCCCTGCGCTTCGAAACAGTCAATAATAAAGAGCAGATGGAACAATACATCCCCCAACTCTTCGCACACACTCGAAGGGTCTCCGGCGTTGACGGCATCCAGCAGTTCGTAGGTCTCTTCCAGGAGATACCCCGCCATGGTTTGGGGCGTCTGGTTTTTGTCCCAGGGGCACCCCTTCTCCCCTCTCAAGGCGCGTATCAACCCCGTCAAGCGCTCCACATGCACCTTTCGTTTCGCCGCATCCTCAAGGGCGCACGGCCATGCTTTTCTTTACGGCTTTCAGGTTTGATTGGAACCGAAAACGCATTTCTTTGGGAAGGACCAGGGCCATTTTCTCGGTGGTGGAAACCAGGTAGGGCGCCAGATGGGACCGGGCGATGAGAGGGGCGTCGGACGGGAGGAAGGTCACCAGAGCCACCAGCAACACGGCGGCGATCAGGATCCCCTTGACCGTCCCCGACAGGGCGCCGAAAAGACGATCCACCCACCCCAGGATGGTGATCTTCAGAAGGTACTTGATAATCACGCCGAGAACGCTTATGATATGGTAAAAAATGGTAAAAACACAAATAAAACTGATAATGGGCACGTATGCCGGGTTGATGATTTCGTCGGGCGCAAGGGAAGCGATACCGGCGTAATAGCGCGTCGCGGCGAAATACCCGACGAAAACACCGATAATCGAAAAAAATTCCTTGATAAACCCCCTGAAGAGCCCCCGGATGATAAAAAATCCGGTGATGACGGCAATAACGATGTCAAAGGCGTTCATGGCGGGAAACCTTTCATCCAAAAGCCGATCTTTTCGGGATGGCGGTCAGGGCGGCACAGAATTCCGAATCGGTGTATCGTAAGCTATTAACTTTATCAAAGCCGGCATTCTTGTCAAGGACAAATGTAGACCAAATAGCCCAGACAGACCAAAACAATGGAACCGGTTACGGACACAACAACCACCACCATCACATTTGACAGCAACGAACTGGCCCGGCAGCTGTACGGCCAGCAGAACGTGCACCTTCACCGCATCTCCGAAGCCCTCAAGGTGGCGGTGGACGCCCGGGGGAACTCGGTCTTCATCCAGGGGGATCACATCGCCGTATCCCTGGCCGAAAACATCCTGGGACAGCTTTACGGTCTTTTGGAACACAAGTACCCCATCTTTCCCGACGACGTGGATTACGCCATCAACGCCCTCAGCGCCGATCACCGCGCCCAGCTCAAGGATCTTTTCCTGGACACGGTCTTCATCACCGCCAAGAAACGCCTCATCACCCCCAAGAGCCCCAATCAGAAAGCGTACATCGAAGCCATCCGGAACTTTGACATCGTCTTCGGCATCGGCCCCGCCGGCACGGGAAAGACCTACCTGGCCATGGCCATGGCGGTCTTTGCCCTGTCCAAGGGGCGCGTCAACCGAATCATCCTCACCCGGCCCGCCGTGGAGGCCGGGGAGGCCCTGGGCTTCCTTCCCGGGGACATTGCGGAAAAGGTTGACCCGTATTTAAGACCATTATATGATGCGCTCCATGACATGATGCGCTTCGAAAAGGCCGCCGCCCTCATCGAAAAAGGCGTTATCGAGGTGGCGCCTTTGGCGTTCATGCGCGGCCGGACCCTGAACGACGCCTTCGTCATTTTGGACGAAGCCCAAAACACCACCTCGGAACAAATGAAGATGTTTCTGACCCGGATCGGGTTTAATTCAAAGGCGGTGGTCACCGGGGATATTACCCAGATCGACCTGCCGTCCGATAAAGCCTCCGGGCTCATCGAATCCAAGGAGATCCTCCAGGATATCAAAGGGATCCGGTTCGTCTTTTTTTCCAAAAAAGATGTGGTGCGCCACAAGCTCGTCCAGGAAATCATTCAGGCTTACGAAGAACTGGATCGCCGCAAGAGCCAGAACCCCCGAAAATGAAGCTTGGAAAATCCATAGAGCCGATCGGTAGCCGGCTGAACGCCGTGAATTTCATCCCCTGGGCCATCCTGACGGGGTTGATCATCCTTTATCCCCTCATCCTCTATCCCAGCCTGGTGGTCACGGATGACCTGAATTACCAGGTGGGGGATGTGGCCCGGCGGGACATCAAATCAGACAGCGATTTTTTCCTTGAAAACATCCAGGCCACCCAGGCGGCACGGAAAAACGCCGCCGACCAGGTCCTGACGGTCTACGATCACGATGTCAAAATGGCATCCCGCACCAAGGGCCAGGTCCTTTCCGCTTTCGCCGCCATGCGGGAAGACCTCAAGGCCATGGCGGACGTCCCGACCGGGGATGAAAAGGCCCACACCACGGAAAAGAGCATCGGCGCCATTTCCCCCAGGGAGATCCCCGCGGACCAGATCCGAAAACTCAAATCCGATTTTGAATCTAAAATCGGCATCCCGGTATCGGACAGTCAATTCCAAGTCCTTTTAAAGGAACGGTTTTCTCCGGAAATCGCCGGCCACATCACCACCCTTTTGGCCAAGATCCTGGATAACGGCGTGGTGACGAACAAGGACATCCTGCTGAAAGAATCCGAAAAAGGGATCCTGCTGCGAACCGTGGGCTCGGATACCGAAAGTATCGTTACCCAGTTGAAGTCTTTTTACGGGCACGACCAGGCCAAAACCATGGTGACGGTCTTCGGTGAAACACTCCTCAAAGATGTCGGTTCTCCGGTGAAATCTCTCGTCGTGGATATGACCCAGCGGCTGATCCAGCCCAACATCACCCTCAATCGCCGGGAAACCGAGGAGCGCCGCAAGCAGGCCGCCGGCGCGGTGGAACCCACCCTGTACCGGATCAAGGCAGGGGAAATGCTCCTGAGAGAAGGGGAGCGGGTGACGGAACTCCAGCTCAGGAAACTCAAAGCGTTTCAGGAGCGCTCCCAGAAGGAACGCCTCCTGGGCACCAGCTTTGGGGCGGCCATGATGATCCTGTGCTTTTTGCTGACCCTTTATTTCCCCATTGTCCAGCATCAGCGGGCATTCCGCCGGTATCTGAACCGAAACCTCCTTTTCACCTCCGCCATGCTCGTCCTCTTTCTTTTCATCGCCAAGGTCTCGGCTGTCCTCATCGATTCCATGGCCAAGGACTATCCCGTGGAATTGAGTCCCATCACCCTGTACTTCGGGATGCCGCTGGCCGCCGCGTCCATGGCCGTCTGTCTCTTTTTGGGCATGGAGGTCGCCGTACCCTTTGCCATGGTCCTTTCCATCTCGGTGGCGGTGCTCCTTCAAAACCGGCTCGACCTGTTCATCTATTTTTTCCTGAGCAGTGTTTTGGGGGCCTACTGGATCCGCCGTTGCCGGGAACGGAAAGTGTTTATCAAGGCCGGGTTTAAGCTGGGGCTTCTCAATATCCTCCTGGTGACCGCCATCGACGTCTATGCCGGCACCTTTTCCGGCGCCGAAGTCCTGTGGAATTGGGGATTCGCCCTGCAGGCCGGTATCGTGGCCGGCATGATTACCACCGGGATTGCGCCGCTCATCGAACTGGCCTTTGGATTTACCACGGATATCACCCTCCTGGAATTGGCCAACTTTGAACAACCCCTTTTACGGCGCCTGATGATCGAAGCCCCGGGGACGTATCACCACTCGGTGATCGTGGGCTCCCTGGTGGAGGCCGCCGCCGCCGATATCGGCGCCAACCCGTTGTTGGCGAAAGTATGCGGCTACTACCATGACATCGGAAAACTCAAGCAGCCCCTTTATTTCATTGAAAACCAGATGGACGGCAAGAACCGGCACGACAAGCTGGCGCCGTCCATGTCCAGCCTGATTTTGATCTCCCATGTCAAGGCCGGTGTGGACCTGGCCAAAAAGAACAAACTGGGACAGGCCATCATCGACACCATCCAGCAGCACCACGGGACCAGCATCATCACCTATTTCTATGAAAAGGCCAAGCAGCAAAAAGGAGAAGACGCCGTCAAAATCGATGACTTCCGGTATCCGGGTCCCAAGCCCCAGACCCGGGAAGCCGGGCTGGTCATGCTGGCCGACATCGTGGAGGCCGCTTCCCGAACCCTCCACAATCCCACCCCCTCCCGGATCCAGGGGCTGGTGCAGAACCTGATCAACAAGGTCTTTTCCGACGGCCAGCTCGACAACTGCGAACTGACGCTGCGCGATCTGCACAGCATCGCCAAAAGCTTCAACAAGATCCTCACCGGCATTCATCATCACCGAGTGGAATATCCGGAAAGCCCCGCGGGTGTTTCCAATGGAAAAGCAAAAAATGGCAGTCCTGATCGACAACCGCTGCGGGCCGTCGGCGGTTCCGCCGGCAAGGATAAGGCGGGCGGCGGCAGCCGCCTTAAACGCCTTGGGATCCCCTGACGGAGAGCTCTCCATCGTCCTCCTCGATGATGCCGCCATCGCCGCCATCAACCGGAAATACCTGAACCGATCCGGACCCACCAATGTCATCGCCTTTCCCATGCGGGAAGGCCCCTTTTCCGAGATCACGCCCGGGCTCCTCGGAGACGTGGTCATCTCCATGGAAACCGCCACACAGGAGGCCGAATCCGCCGGGATTCCCATGGAAACGCGCTTCCTGGAGCTCTTGGTTCACGGCATCCTGCACCTTTTCGGGTTCGACCATGAAACCGACCCGGCAGACGCCCGGCGCATGGAACAAAAAAGCGCGGAAATCCTGAACCAAATCCAGTACAATATCTGACCCAATAGGGTCGGACCATTCTTGGCACCATCGAGAACAGCGCTTTTCGTTGCACTTTTGCTCTTGTTTCTAGTTTTGAGTTGACTTCCTTTTTATTGCTCATTAAACCTTCCGACAACAATACTTCAGGCGAAAAATCGATTGGAGGTGTCCCATGGCAGGATTGGCCGTGAATGTGGATCATGTGGCGACCTTAAGGCAGACCCGCGGCACCCGGTACCCCGAGCCCGTGGCGGCGGCCGTGCTGGTGGAAATGGCCGGGGCCGACGGCGTGGTGGTGCACCTGCGGGAGGACCGCCGCCATATCCAGGACCGGGACGTGCGCGTGATCCGGGAGATCGTTTCCACCAAGATGATTTTCGAGATGGCGGCCACGCCGGAGATGATCGCCATCGCATCGGAGATTAAGCCGGATCTCGTGACCCTGGTACCGGAAAAGCGGGAAGAGCTGACCACGGAAGGTGGGATGGATCTTACCCGGCACGGGGAATTCGTGGCCAGGGCGGTGGCCCAGCTCAAAGGGTTCGGGATCCCGGTGAGTCTTTTTATCGATCCGGACCCAAACCAGGTGGAATTGGCCAAGCAGGCCGGGGCCGATATCATCGAAATCCACACCGGGGCCTTTTGCGATGCGCCCACGTCCGAAGAAAAGGCGGCGAGATTTTCAGAGGTTTTAACGGCGGCCCGGCGGGCCAAGGGGCTGGATTTAGGCGTCAACGCGGGGCACGGACTGTGTTATCAAACGGTGGGCTGCTTCAAAGGGGTTTCGGAGATCGATGAATTTTCCATCGGCCACAGCATCATTTCCCGGGCGGTCCTGGTGGGGCTGGAACGGGCGGTGCGGGAGATGGTGGCATTGGTGAAAAAGTTATCGGGAGAAACGCCATGATCCTGGTGACCGCGGACGAGATGCGGGAGATGGACCGCATCACCATCCAAGAGGTGGGGATTCCGGGCCGGATTCTTATGGAGCACGCGGGAAGCGGCGCCGTCGATTTCTTTTTGGAGCAATTCCCGGAAGCCTTCGGAGGCCGTGTGGGCATCCTGGCCGGCCGGGGAAACAACGGCGGGGACGGTTTTGTCATGGCCCGCCTCCTGGCACATCGGGGCATCCGCGTGACGGTCTTTCTCTTCACGGATCGGGAAAAAATAAAAGGGGATGCGGCGGCCAACCTGGAACTGGTGTTCCGCTTGGGGATTCCGGTGATTCAGGTGCCGGATGAGGCGGTCTTTCAAAGGGCCAAATCCCGGATGAAGCTCTTCGACATCTGGATCGATGCCCTGTTGGGGACCGGGTTGAAATCGGATGTGAAAGGGCTTTTCAAAGAGGTGATCGCATTTGTCACCGCCTCGGGAAAGCCGGTGTTCGCCGTGGACATCCCGTCGGGGCTGGATTCGGACACGGGGCGGCCCAAAGGGGTTTGCATCCGGGCCCGGGCCACCGCCACCTTCGGGCATGCCAAGATCGGGTGTGTGCTTTTCCCCGGGGGGGAATACAGCGGTGAACTGAAGGTGGCGGACATCGGGATCCCGTCATCGGTAACGGCACAAGTGGGCCCCAAACAGTTTCTGCTGACCCCTCAGCGGATCCGTTCTTTTGTTCACAACCGCCCGGCGGAAGCACACAAGGGAAACACCGGGCATGTACTGGTGGCGGCCGGTTCCCCGGGCAAGACCGGGGCCGCGGCCATGACCGCCATGGCCGCCATGCGCACCGGCGCGGGGCTGGTGACCCTGGGAATCCCGGAAAGCCTGGGCGCGGCGGTGGAACCCCAGGTTTTGGAAGCCATGACGGCGCCCCTTCCGGAAAGCATCCCCGGTATCCTGACGGATGCGGCCCTGGAGGCGATAGAAGCCCTTTTTCCCGGGAAAAGCTGCCTGGCCCTGGGGCCGGGAATGGGGACGGCGGAGGGGACCGTGAACCTGGTTCATGAACTGGTCCGGACGAGCCCGATCCCCATGGTCATCGATGCGGACGGCCTCAACTGCCTGGCCAGGGACATGGACGTATTGAAGCGGCGGGAGGCGGATACGGTACTCACCCCCCATCCCGGCGAGATGGGGCGGCTTGTGAAAAAAACGGCGGCCGAAATCCAGGGGGACCGGGTGGGATGGGCCCGGCGCCTGGCGGAAGCCTACGGCGTGACGGTGGTCCTGAAAGGGGCGAAGACGGTGATCGCCGCAAAGGACGGGACGATCTTCGTCAATCCCACCGGGAACCCGGGGATGGCCTCGGGGGGGATGGGGGATGTGCTCACCGGCATGATCGCGGGGTGGATGGCCCAGGGGTTGTCTCCGGAAGAAGCGGCCCAGGCCGGTGTCTATCTCCACGGCGCGGCGGCGGACAGCCTGTTCCGGGGCCGTGGGCCCTTCGGGTATTTGGCGTCCGACGTGATGGCCCTGATCCCGGCGCAGATCCGGGAAACCACCTTTTTATGATCCGTGTGATCACCCGATCGGCCCAAGAGACCCGGGCACTGGGAAAGGCCGTGGGTGCCGCCCTGAATGCCCCCGTGACGTTCATTCTGACCGGTGATTTGGGAAGCGGGAAGACGGTTTTCGTGCAGGGACTTGGGGAGGGACTGGGCATCCCCGGGGAAACCGAGGTGACCAGCCCCTCTTTTGCGTTGATCCACGAGCATTCGGGGCGGTTTCCCCTCTTCCACGTGGATCTGTACCGGCTGGAAAGAAAAAGCGAAATGGAGGATCTGGGGCTGGAGGAAATCCTCGACGGACGGGCCGTCGCGGCCGTGGAGTGGGGGGAGCGGCTGCCGGACGGTTATCTGACGGATTACGTGACCGTTTGCATTGAAATCGTTTCCGACACCCAGCGCCGCATCGAGATGGCGGCGCACGGCCCGGGGGCGGAGACGGTTTTAAGAACAGTGAACAGTGACGAGTAAACAGTGACAAGTGACATGGGTTGTAGGGCGGCATTTTACATGCCGCCGAGGGGTGACCGTCGGTTTACGGCGGGGTATAAAACCCCGCCTTACGAAAGAATTCAAACGTAGGGCCGGATTTTACATCCGGCCGTGACAGGTGAAGGGTTTTAAGTTTTACGTGTTACGTTTTAAATAAGAAACCGAACAGACCAGATAGACCAGATAGACGAGGGAATTTTATGGCGCTTTTGGTGAAAAAATTCGGCGGCACATCCGTGGCCGACATCGACCGCATCCGCAACGTTGCCCGGCGGGTGTTGGCGGACTATGACCAGGGGCACGACGTGGTGGTCATCCTTTCGGCCATGGCCGGGGTCACGGACGGTCTCATCCGCCTAGCCCGGGAGGTCACGGAAGTTCCCGACAAGCGGGAACTGGACGTGCTTCTGGCCACGGGGGAACAGACAACGGCCGCCCTTTTGGCCATGTTCCTGAAATCCATGAACTACCCGGCCGAATCGCTCCTCGGTTTTCAGGCCGAAGTGCGGACGGACGCAGCATTCGGAAACGCCCGGATTCTCGACATCGGCACAGGCCGGATTCGGGAGCTGCTGAATGCGCGGCATATCGTGGTGGTGGCCGGGTTCCAGGGGTGCGATGCCAAAGGAAACATCACCACTTTGGGCCGGGGCGGATCGGATACATCGGCGGTGGCCATCGCGGCCTCCCTTTCCGCCGACGTGTGCGAAATCTTCACGGACGTGGACGGCGTCTACACCGCGGATCCCAATGTCTGCTCAAAGGCCCGGAAGCTTCCCCGGATCAGCTACGACGAGATGCTGGAGATGTCGAGCCTGGGGGCCAAGGTTTTGCAGATCCGTTCGGTGGAATTCGCCAAAAAATACAATGTCCCGGTGCATGTGCGATCGTCTTTCAGCGAAGAGGAGGGAACCATGGTCGTCAACGCGGATGCGGATATGGAAAAAATCGTGGTCACCGGCGTGACCTCCAACAAGAACGAAGCCCGGATCACCCTCAAAGCGGTTCCGGACCAGCCCGGGATCGCCGCCAAGATCATGACGCCCATCGGGGAAGCCGGGATCATCGTGGACATGATCATCCAGAACCCCCATTCCGGGGGAAAGACCGATCTGACCTTCACCGTGCCCAAGGCCGATTACCGGGATGCCATCAAAATTGCCGAACGGGTGGGAAAGGAGATCGACGCCGGGGAGGTCATCGGGGATGAAAACATCGCCAAAGTCTCGGTCACCGGTGTGGGGATGCGGAGCCACTCGGGCGTGGCGGCCCGGATGTTTTCGGCGGTGGCTAAAGAAAATATCAACATCATGATGATCACCACCTCCGAGATCCGGATTTCCTGCGTCATCGAAGAAAAGTATGCGGAGCTGGCCGTTCGGACGCTGCACACGGCCTTCGGGCTGGATAGAGAAGTGAACAGTGACAAGTGAACAGTGACGAGTGACGAGTGACGAGGGGGAAGAACAGTAAACAGTGACGAGTGAAGGGTGAATGGGTAAGTGAGTGAGTGGGTAAAAGGTCCCTTCTCCCCTTGTGGGAGAGGGACAGGGTGAGGGGGAAAAAATATGCTTTTTGTCATCGATGTGGGGAATACGCACACGGTTCTGGGGATCTTCAAGGAAAATCGGCTGGTGGGGGATTGGCGCGTCCATACGGAAAAAGACACCACCGAAGACGAGGTGAATATCCTCATCACCAACTTGTTTCAACGGGACGGCATCCGCTTCGACCACATTCGACAGACCATCATCTCCTGTGTGTTCCCCCCCCTGGTGACCATCCTGGACGGTTTTTGCCGGAAATACCTGGGGCATGCCCCCCACTGGGTGAACGCCAAATCGTTTCCGGCCATGCCGGTGCTGGTGAAAAATCCGGCGGAAGTGGGTGCGGACCGCATCGTCAACGCCGTGGCGGCGTACCAGAAATATCAAACCAGCATGGTCATCATCGACTTCGGAACCGCCACCACCTTCGACGCGGTATCGGAAAAGGGCGAGTACCTGGGCGGGGCCATCAGTCCGGGGATCCTTATCGCCTCCGAGGCCCTGTTCCGGGAAGCCTCCAAACTGCCCCGGGTGGAAATCTTCACCCCGCCGGAAAGGGTGATCGGGGACGATACCATCGGGGCCATCAAATCGGGGATCATTTACGGATACGCCGGGTTGGTGGACGGGGTGGTCGCGCGGATGAAAAAGGAGATGGGGGGAAATCCCCGGGTCGTCGCCACCGGGGGCCTGGCGCACCTGATGGACCGGGTTTCCGAAACCATCGAAGCCGTGGAGCCCACCCTGACGCTGGAGGGGCTGCGGATTATCGCACAAAAAGTTTGATGGCACCGTAAAAAGGCCATCCCAAATTAAGCTTTTTACTATCTTGTCTCTTTTCTTACTTAAAACGTAACACGTAAAACTTAAAACCAGTCACTCGTCACTGTTTACTTGTCACTCGTCACTGCCCTTAATCACCGTTCACTGCCCTTAAAAATCGTGACCGTAAAAATCTCCGGGCGGGTGGAAACGAGAACGGCTTCCGGCGGAAGCGCCAGAACCGCGCGGCGGGGATACACCCCGGGGGCGAGATCCTTCAAATCCATGTACACCTTGATGCCGCCGTCTTTGACGAGGGTGTCCAGGACACGGACCGGCCCTTTGACTTCGATGTCGATGGTCGGCGGCGTGATGCGATAACGATAACGGCTTCCCTTCCCGGTGATGGCCAGGCCCTTGAGCTGCCGGGTGGCGACCTCTTCATCGATTTCCACCTCCACCGTGACCACCTGGGCCGGGCCGTCCAGGACCAGCCCTTCGGGGATTTCAAGGGCGACCTCCTTTTTGAAGGTCTCGTCCACCCCCGTGATGTCGATGGGTTTCGTGGCGATGTTTTCGATTTGTTCCACCAACCGTTCCGGCCCGCGCACGATCACGGCAAAGGGCTTTGCCCGGCTGTCTTTCACCCGACGTTCCGGCGCCGGCGTCCCGGCATGGGTCACGGTCACGGGAAAGGCTTTCCGAAGTTCCCGGGCCACCTCCACGTCCAGGGTTTCCGGGGAAAAAGCGACAACGGAGACCCCCCCGGAAAAGGACATCCGGGCCGGATCCACGTCAATGGACTGCATTCCGATGCGGGCGTCCGACATGTCCACGGTATACTGGGGCGGGGATTCCTTAACGGCCGTGACACGGGATTCAGGGCCCCGGATCCGGACTTCGATCCCTTTGGCCGATGTGGCCACCAGGATCATGCCTTCGGGCAGGCCTTCCATCCGTACCGGCATGAACAGATCCACCTCCATGGGCCGGGCACACCCTGCGGCGAAAAGCGCCAAAAAGAGCCAAAAAAGGGTCCGGCGAATGGGCGGGGCTCCCCGGTAAGGTAACTACCTATTTTGAGATCGCTTCCCTTGACCCCGCCTTAAAAGGCGGGGCTTGCGGGAAGCGTTCCGGTCAAGACCCGGCATCGATGGCTGACGAATCGGGTGTGGGTCGGCGTGCATGGGCGATGGCATCGGCAATCAGGACGGTTTTTCGGGTGTTTTCCACATTGTGGACCCGCACCATGTGGGCGCCGTTGAGGATGGCCGCCACCACGGCCGCCTGGGTACCCAGTTCCACTTCAGGCGCATCGGGAAAAACCTCTCTGCCGCTTTCGTTTTTCAACACGTTACGAATAAAGGCTTTTCGGGAAGGTCCCACCAGGAGAGGGACGCCCAGGGCATGAAACGCCTCCAGTTCGGCGATGAGCCTCAGATTGTGGTCCACGGTCTTGCCGAACCCGATCCCCGGATCCACGATGATACGGTTTTTCGGAATCCCGGCGTCCCGGGCCCGTTGAACGGCGTCTTCTAAAAAGGCAAAGACCTCGCCGGTGACATCCGTGTAATCGGGATCCTGCTGCATGGTCTTGGGGGTACCCAGCATGTGCATCAGGATGACCGGGATCCCGGCGTCCCGGGCGACGGCGGCCATCTCCGGGTCGAAGCGCAGTGCACTCACGTCGTTGATCATGGTCGCCCCGGCCGCAATGGCGGCCCGGGCCACTTCCGCCTTGGTGGTGTCGATGGAAATGGGAATCCGGATCCTGGGAAAAACCGCTTCGATGACCGGAACCACCCGGCGGATCTCCTCTTCAGCGGAAACCGGATCGGAAAAAGGGCGGGTCGATTCCCCGCCGATGTCCAGGATGTCCGCCCCGGCCAGGGCCAGGGAAAGACCGTGGGCGACGGCCGTTTCATGATCGAAAAATTTTCCGCCGTCCGAAAAGGAATCCGGGGTCACGTTGACGATGCCCATTACCCGGGTGGCGTCCCCAAAGGTCAGCCGGTGCGATCTCCAGGCCATTTCATAGCGCGGGATCACGCCGCTCCCTCGGTGGTCTCCGGCTCTTTCTCGGTTTTCCCGGTTTTTCCCGGCTCCGGGCCTGCCTCCTCCCGGGATCGGGGCGGGAGTTTGAACCCGGGCCGCATGGCCATGATCATCTCGTCCAGCTCAATCCCCAGGACGGTCTCTTTATCCAGAAGGACCTCGGCCAGCTTGTGCAGGATGTCCAGGTTTTCGCTTAAAACCGATTTGGCCCGCTCATAGGCCTGGTCCACCAGTTTCTTGATCTCGGCGTCGATCATCCGGGCCGTTTCCTCGGAGTAATCCCGGTGCTGGGCAATCTCTCTTCCCAGAAAGATTTGCTCTTCCCCTTTGGCATAGGACAAAAGCCCCAGCTTGTCACTCATACCCCAGGAACGGACCATCTTTTCGGCCAGGGCGGTGGCCTGCTTGATGTCGTTGGCGGCGCCGGTGCTGATCCGGTGGAAGACGATCTCCTCGGCCACCCGGCCGCCGAAGGCCACGGAAAGCTCGCCTTCCAGCTGATCCTTGTACTTGAAATCCCGTTCCTCGGGGAGAAACCATGTGATCCCGGCCGCCCGCCCCCGGGGGATGATGGTGATCTTGTTGACGGCGTCGGCTTCCGGCAGAAAACGCGCCACCAGGGCATGTCCGCCCTCGTGGTAGGCGGTGGTCCTGCGGTCCTCCTCCCGGATCACCTTGGACTTTCGCTCCAAGCCCATATAGACTTTGTCCTTGGCGTCCTCGAAATCGAACATGTCCACCTTTTCCTTGTTGCGCTTTGCTCCCAGCAATGCGGCTTCGTTGACGAGATTCTCCAGATCGGCGCCGGAAAACCCCGGGGTCCCCTTGGCCAGGGTGGTGACGTTCACGTCTTCCGCCACGGGCACCTTGCGCATGTGGACGGTGAGGATCTTCTCCCGCCCCTTGATGTCGGGAAGCGGCACCACCACCTGGCGGTCGAACCGCCCGGGGCGCAGCAGGGCCGGATCCAGGACATCGGGGCGGTTGGTGGCCGAAATCAGGATGACCCCTTCGTTGGATTCGAACCCGTCCATCTCCACCAGCAACTGGTTGAGGGTCTGTTCCCGCTCGTCATGCCCGCCGCCCAGGCCGGCGCCCCGGTGGCGGCCCACCGCATCGATTTCGTCGATGAAGATAATACAGGGGGCGTTCTTTTTCCCCTGAACAAAGAGATCCCGGACCCGGGACGCCCCCACCCCCACGAACATCTCCACGAAATCGGATCCACTGATGCTGAAAAAAGGGACCCCCGCCTCCCCTGCAATGGCCCGGGCCAGAAGGGTCTTCCCTGTCCCAGGCGGGCCCATGAGCAGCACCCCCTTGGGGATCCGCCCCCCCAGCCGAGTAAATTTCTTGGGATCTTTTAAAAAATCGATGATTTCCTGGAGTTCCTCCTTGGCCTCGTCGATACCGGCCACGTCCTGGAAGGTCACCCTGGCCGACTGGTCGGACATGAGGCGGGCCCGGCTCTTGCCGAAGGACAGGGCCTTCCCGCCCCCGGCCTGCATTTGGCGCATGAAAAAAATCCAGACCCCGATGAGCACGATCATGGGAAACCAGGAAACCAAAACCGAGACGTACCAGGGATTTTCCGCAGGGGGCTTGGCATTGATGGCGATCCCCTTGTTCCGGAGGATTCGGATCAGGTCCGCGTCCTGGGGGGCATAGACCTTGAACCGGTTCCGGGTATCGTCGACAACGTACAGCTCCTGACCCTGGATGGTCACTTCCGCGATACGGCCTTCCTCCACCCGGGACAAAAACTCGGAGTAACTGATATTCGTTTCCGCCAGATGCTGCTGGTTGAAAAGGTTATACAACAGGACCATCAACAGGGTAATGATGATCCACAGGGCCAGATTTTTTTGGAACGGATTCAAACGGTATTTCCTCCTGATATGGGTCTGTCCGGTCGTTTCGTTGGATTCGCGGTTAGCAGGCCAGTATGCGACGGTTAAAATAATACTAATAACCTCTAATGTAGGGTAAAGCAAGGGATACTTGGACGTGAACACCGTTTTGGATTTTACGATTTCATCTTTTTTGAGGCTCTTGCTTGCCGGGGGCGGACTGGGACCTTTTGGATCACCAGGCAGTCTGCATCCCGCACCCCCCGGATGCCTCCGGGCAGGTGCACGTGCTTGGCATCGGCTCCCGTTGATACCAGGAAACGGACCGCCTCCACGTGATCGAAGGTGATGCGCCTGAGATTTCCCTTCACCTGTTTCAGGGCTTCCCGGAGGATCCGGCGCTGGGCCGCCACCGGCGTGGCAAGGATTTTTTCAACGGAAAGAACAAGGGCATCCTTTCCGGTTTTGATGACAGCGGATTGAAACATGGGCTCCGTGAGCCGGCGCATCCATTCGTCCTCCGCCGCCGCAATGGCGCAAAACCGGTTCAGGGCGGTTTCGATCTTCGGGTTGAACTCGGATTTCAGCCTGGGGATCAATTGATGGCGGACCCGGTTCCGTAAAAAACGAGGGGAAAAATTGGTGGCATCCTCCATAAAGGCGATGCCGTGGGCCGCCAGATACGCGGTGATTTCCTCCCGGGTGCAGCGGATGAGGGGCCGGATGATCTGCATGCCGCCTTCGGAATCTTCCCGGACGGGGGGGATGCCGGAAGCACCGGTGGTCCCGGCCCAGGTCACCAACCGCATCAGGAAAAGCTCGGCGTTGTCGCTGGCGTGATGGCCCAGGGCGACTTTTTTGTACCCGTGACCTTTGGAAACCTCCCGGAAAAAGGCATACCGGGCTTTCCGGGCCGATTCTTCCGGGGAAACCCCGCCCGCGTGCAAGGATCCGGGGACGGCGGTCTTCAGGTAACAGGGCCATCCCAGAAAACGGGAAAGGTCCGCCGTGAAAGCCGCGTCCCGGTCCGAAGCGTCGGCCCGGAGGCCGTGATCCAGGTGGACGACCCCCAGCCGGAGGGAAAGATCCCGGGCCAAACGGGTGAGCAGGTACAAAAGGCAGACCGAGTCGGGGCCGCCGGAGACCCCCACGAGGATGCGGTCGCCGGGGGTGATCATCCGGTAGTCCGCGATGGTCCGGCGGACCTTTTCAATGAATGCTTTCATTTCACTCGTCACTCGTCACTCGTCACTATTCACTGTCCCCATATTAATTCCCTTGCAAAATATTTTGCAATCTTTATGATGGAAAACGGTTGTGCTAGGCGGGGAGCTAGCGGTGCCCTGAACCCGAAAACCGCTTTATGCGGGGCTGAATCCCCTGTCAAGGGTTCGCCCCCCGGTGATCCGGGGATCACCCGGCCGGACACCGTGCAACAACCGGTCATGAACCTCGTCAGGTCCGGAAGGAAGCAGCGATAAGTGATGCGGGTTGTGTCGCGGATCGATCCAGGCCACTTGCAGGTCCTTGTTTTACCGGGAAGAACTCGAAGCAGGGTGCACAACCGTTTCCCCTTTTTTCATCCCCTTCTTTTTCCTTGACAAGCCGTTAACCCGATTTATCTTTTGGCATCAATGAGTTTCGGAAACTTTGAGGATTTCTTTTGACCTATGAAAAAACAGGATTCAATGACAAGCGAGACTCGGGAAAAAAAGAAGGCGGAAGCACCCAAAAGCCCGGTGAACGAAACGGAAAAACCGGATCAGGAAAACGACCGGGCCAAGGATCTCCAAAGCGACTCGGCGGATTCCGGAAAAAGTCTTCAGGAACGCCTGGAACAGGCGGAAAAGGATACCAAGGAGCACTATGACCGCCTGTTGCGGATCAGCGCGGAATTCGAAAATTACAAAAAACGCATGGTCCGGGAAAAGGAAGACTATCGGAAATTCGCCAACGAAACCCTGCTCAAGGCCCTGCTCCCCGTGGTGGACAACCTGGAGCGGGCGATCCAGGCCGTGGACGAAAAAGACCGGGCTGAAAACCCGCTGGTCAAGGGCGTCGAGATGACGCTGTCGGAAATCCTGAAAGTGTTCGAAAAATTCGCCGTTAAGCCTATCTCGGCGCTGAAAGAACCTTTTGATCCCACGTATCATCAGGCGGTCATGCAGGAAGAGACGGATCAGCACCCCGACAATACGGTGGTCAAGGAACTCCAGAAAGGGTATCTCCTTCATGACCGGCTCCTGCGCCCGTCCATGGTGGTGGTATCCAAGGAACCGAATCGGTTGAGTGAAAAAACAGAAAAAGAATCCGCGGAAGATACGCGGGAATAAGCAGTGATAAAGCAATTTTTAATTTCTAAGGAGGATTTCATATGGGCAGAGTGATCGGTATCGACCTGGGGACCACCAACTCCTGCGTCGCCGTGATGGAGGGGGGAGAACCCAAGGTCATTACAAACCCGGAGGGAGGGCGCACCACTCCCTCGATTGTTGCAGTGTCGGAAAGCGGGGAGCGCATGGTGGGCCAGATTGCCAAGCGCCAGGCCATTACCAACCCGGAAAACACGGTTTTTGCGGTGAAACGGCTCATCGGCCGCAAGTTCGCTTCACCGGAAGTGCAGCGGGATATCAAAATCCTCCCGTACAAGATCGAACAAGCCCCCAACGGCGACATCCGGATCAACATCCGGGGGAAACAATTCAGTCCGGCCGAAGTTTCTTCGTATATTCTGGCGTATATGAAACGGGCCGCGGAGGAATACCTGGGGGAGAAAATCACCGACGCCGTCATCACGGTTCCGGCCTACTTTGACGACAGCCAGCGCCAGGCCACCAAAGATGCGGGAAAAATCGCGGGTCTCAATGTCCTGAGAATCATCAACGAGCCCACGGCCGCCTCTCTCGCCTACGGGCTGGACAAGAAAAAGGAAGAAAAGATCGCCGTCTTCGACCTGGGCGGGGGGACGTTCGACATTTCCATCCTGGAAATCGGGGAAGGGGTTTTCGAGGTGAAATCCACCAACGGTGATACCCACCTGGGCGGTGAAGACTTCGACTTGAGGGTCATCGACTACCTGGCCGACGAATTTCGCAAGGACCAGGGGATCGACCTGCGCAAGGACAAAATGGCGCTCCAGCGGCTCAAGGAAGCCGCCGAAAAGGCCAAGATGGAACTGTCCACTTCCATGGAAACGGACATCAATCTACCCTTCATTACGGCCGACGCCAGCGGGCCGAAGCATTTGAACATCAAGATCACCCGGTCCAAGCTGGAATCTCTTGTAAGCGATCTGTTGGATAAACTGGAAGGCCCCTGCCGCACCGCCCTCAAAGATGCCGGTCTGACCGCAAAGGATATCAACGAGGTCATCCTGGTGGGCGGCATGACCCGTATGCCTGCCGTACAGGAACGGGTGAAAAAGATTTTCGGCATCGATCCCCATAAGGGGGTGAATCCGGACGAAGTGGTGGCCATCGGCGCCGCCATCCAGGCCGGTGTTCTCAAGGGGGATGTGAAGGACGTCCTCCTGCTGGACGTGACACCCCTTTCCCTGGGAATCGAAACCCTGGGCGGGGTGATGACCAAGCTCATCGAAAAGAACACCACCATCCCCACCCGGAAAAGCCAGATCTTTTCCACCGCGGCCGACAACCAGCCGGCGGTGTCCATCCACGTGCTCCAGGGAGAGCGGGAGATGGCCGCCGGAAACAAGACCCTGGGCCGGTTCGAACTGGTGGGCATTCCCCCTGCACCCCGGGGTGTTCCCCAGATCGAGGTGACCTTCGATATCGACGCCAACGGCATCGTGCATGTTTCGGCCAAGGACCTGGCCACAGGAAAAGAACAGTCCATCCAGATTACGGCGTCCTCGGGTCTGTCCAAGGAAGAGATCGACCAGCTCGTCAAAGACGCCGAGATGCACGCCGAAGAGGACAAGCGGAGAAAAGAACTGGCCGAGGCCCGCAACCATGCCGACAGTCTGATCTACTCCACGGAAAAATCCATCAAGGAACTGGGCGATAAAGTGGAAGCCGCCACCAAGTCCCAGGTGGAAGACGGCATCAGCCGCCTGAAGACGGCCATTGAAGGGGAAGATGCGGCCGAGATCCGCCGGCTCAGCGACGAACTCATGCAGACGTCCCATAAGCTGGCCGAGGCCATGTACCAGAAAGCCTCCCAGACGGGTCAAGAGCAAGCCGGCCCCGAGGGAGCGGCGGGTGCCCAGGCCGGCGGCGGTCCTTCGGGCGCCGACGAGGACGTGGTGGATGCCGACTTCGAAGAGGTGAAGGAAGGCAAGAAATAGTAAACCGTGACAAATGATAAGTGACGAGATAAGGGTTTTACGTTTTACGTGTTCAGTTTTAAGTGTTTGTTGGCAGGAATGAAACGACGAAATTGATCAGATAGGTGATGCCGAAAAAACCCCCGCGGGAATTTCCCCACGGGGGTTTTTTATTTGAGGTTCGTAAGGTCAAGCGTGTTTAGTACCAGCAGGCACCCGGGCCGCCGCCCCGGAGTCCCCGCCGTCCGGCAAAGCCCGGACCCCGCCGGGGACCGTCTTCCGGAAACAGCTTTTCCATTTTGATCCGGTGCTCGATCCGCTTCTGATCGACCTGGGCCCGTATATCAGAGATCTCCTTCTGGAGGGCGGACGCCTTGGCACTGTCCGGCTCGGCCTTGCTCAATTCGGATTCCAGCTCCAGGCGCTTCTGGCGGAGATTCGATCTCAGTTCGCGGGTGGCATCGAAAAAGGCCTCCCGCGCTTCCTCGAGCTGCTTCAGTTCATCCGCGCTCAGATCAACGCCGCCCCGGCCATAACCATAACCGTAGCCCCGGTGATGCCATCCCGGACCGTACCCGTAACCGCCGCCGTAGGCCCCCGGGCCGCCGCCGGGACCGTAGCCCGGACCGTAGCCCATGTGATGACGGCCGTAACCCATGCCCCAATCGGCAAAGGCCACCGTTCCCATTCCTACCAGGAGAAGGACCGCGAGGACCACCATGGATGTCTTCAGATAACGCTGTTTCATTTCTTACCTCCTTTGTTTGAATTTGATTTATCGAAGATCCATCGATTTTGTCTCTAAGTACTGCAAGGGGCGTGCCAATTGTGACCCAATGTGCCCATTGATTCTATCTTATTGTTATCATATTCTTTTTTTATAAAAAGGGCCCGCAAAGCCATGGAAGCCCGGCGGGGCTTCTTTTTTCCGACGCCTGTGGTGTGAATAAAGTATCCAGGGCTCAAAGGGATCTGGGACAAAGTGGGTAATCTCTACCCAACGGGTATATTTTCAGTTGCCAAGCCGGGATCCCGTGTTTACGTTAAACGTGGTTTTGAAAAAACGGGCACTGTATTTGCTTAGCTGTTTTGATGAGTTAGAAAATAAAGGAGCCTTATCCGTTATCATTTACAAGGAGGCGCACATCATGGAAGAAAAAACCTTTTCAATCCCCAATATCACCTGCGGTCACTGCGTGATGGCTATTAAGAATGAACTGGATGCCCTTGACGGCGTCGCGTCCGTGGACGGAGATGCGGACCACAAGCGGATCACGGTGAAGTGGAATGCCCCCGCCACCCTAGAAAAGATCAAGGAAACGCTCCAGGAGATCAATTATCCGGCGAGCTCGTAGAAGGGCAGTGACAAGTGACAAGTGACGGGTGACAAGTGACAAGTGGGAAAAGCGGCGAGAGGGGAATCGGTGAAATCTGGCACTGCCTTCGAACCCTCGGCCCCTCGGCCCCTCGAACCCTGGGACCCTTGACAAATGGCTGAACAGAGACTGACATTCCCCGTAACCGGGATGACCTGCGCCAACTGCGCCGCCAACATCGAACGGACCCTCCGGCGGACGGAAGGCGTATCCGAGAGCAACGTCAATTTCGCCTCGGAAAAGGCCACCGTATCCTTCGACGATGCGGCCCTGGATCTCAAGGACGTCATGAAGCGTATCGCCGATGCCGGGTACGGTGTTCCCACGGTGAAAACCGAGTTTCCCGTGACCGGGATGACCTGCGCCAACTGCGCCGCCAATATCGAACGGGCGGTGAAGCGGGCCCTTCCCGCCGTCGTGGATGCATCGGTGAACTTCGCCACCGAACACCTGTTCGTGGAATACGTCCCCGGCACCCTGGACGTTTCGGAGCTCGCCGACGCGGTGGGGCGCGCCGGGTACCAGATGATCCTCCCCGAAGAGACCACCGATCCGGAGGACGCCGAGGCGGCGGCGCGCCGGGCGGAAATCCGGGACCAAACCCTGAAGTTCGCCGTGGGAGCGGCCCTTTCCGCTCCTTTGTTCATTTTGAGTATGGGCCGGGACTTCGGGATGCTGGGGCCCTGGAGCCACCAGGCCTGGGCCAACTGGCTTTTTTTCCTGCTGGCCACACCGGTCCAGTTCTACACCGGCTGGGATTACTATGTGGGCGGCATCAAAAGCCTGAAAAACAAAAGCGCCAACATGGACGTCCTGGTGGCCATGGGCTCATCCACGGCCTATTTTTACTCCCTGGGGGTCCTGCTGTGGCCGGCCCTGGGGGACCATGTCTATTTTGAGACTTCGGCCGTCATCATCACCCTCATCAAGCTGGGCAAGATGCTGGAGTCCCGGACAAAGGGAAAGACCGGCGGCGCCATCCGGAAATTGATGGGGCTAAGGCCCAAGACCGCCTTCGTGATCCGGGAGGGAACGGAAGTAGAGATCCCCCTGTCCCGGGTGAGGATCCATGACACCGTGGTGGTCCGCCCCGGAGAACGGATTCCCGTGGACGGGACGGTCCTGGAAGGGGAGTCGGCCGTGGACGAATCCATGCTCACCGGCGAACCGCTCCCGGTGGATAAAAAGCCGGGAGACGCGGTGACCGGAGGGACCATCAACACCGAAGGGCGCCTCAAGTTCGAGGCCACGCGCGTGGGAAAGGACACCGCCCTGGCCCAGATCATCCGCCTGGTGCAGCAGGCCCAGGGGAGCAAGGCCCCCATACAGACCCTGGCGGACCGGGTGGCCGCCGTCTTCGTCCCGGGGGTCATCGGGATCGCCTTTATCACCTTTATCGCCTGGTGGGCCGGCTCCGGGGATTTCGTCTTTTCCATGATCCGCCTGGTGGCGGTGCTTGTCATCGCCTGCCCCTGCGCCCTGGGTCTGGCCACCCCCACGGCCATCATGGCGGGAACGGGGAAAGGGGCGGAAAAAGGGATTCTGTTCAAGGACAGTACCGCCCTTCAGACCGCCTCCGAGCTGACCACTGTGGTGCTGGATAAAACCGGAACCCTGACCCTGGGAAAACCCATCGTCTCGGACGTGGTTTCCCTCGATGGGAAAATCCCTTTGGATGAGGTCCTGCGCCTGGCCGCCTCTGTGGAACAAGGCTCCGAACATCCCATTGGAAAGGCCATCGTGAAAAGAGCCCAGGGCAAGGGGCTTTTGCTTTCCGATCCCGGCGGGTTCAAGGCCCATCGGGGCGCCGGGGTCCAGGGGGTCATCGACGAGAAGCCGGTCCTTTTGGGAAAACCCAAATGGTTTTTGGAACTGGACATCCCCATCGATCCGGCGGAAAAAACCCTTAAGGACTTGCAATCCAGGGGGAAAACGGTCATGGTGCTGGCCGTGGACGGCCGCGCCGCCGGGATTATCGCGGTGTCGGACGCCCTGAAGCCCGAATCCGGGGAAGCGGTGGCAGCCCTTTCCGAACAAGGCCTGAAGGTGGTGATGCTCACTGGAGACAACCGTGAGACGGCGGCCATCATCGCGGCCCAGGCCGGCATCGAGAACGTCATCTCCGAGGTGTTACCCGATGAAAAATCCCGGCAAATTAAAACCCTCCAGGAGCAGGGGGAGCGGGTGGCCATGGTGGGGGACGGCATCAATGACGCCCCGGCCCTGGCCCAGGCCGATGTGGGGTTTGCCATCGGCACCGGCACCGATGTGGCCATGGAGACCGGCGACGTGATCCTGGCTTCCGGGAGCCTTGCCGGGATTCCCCGATCCATCGCCTTGAGCCGGATCACCATGAATGCCGTCAAACAAAACCTTTTTTTCGCTTTTTTTTACAACGCGGCCCTGATTCCCATCGCCGCCGGCGTCTTGTGGCCCCTGGAGGGGGCGCCCGGGTTCCTGCGCCAGCTCCATCCCATCCTGGCGGCGCTGGCCATGGCAGCCAGCAGCATCTCGGTGGTCACAAACAGTCTCCGTCTTTATAGAAAACCCATCGACTGACCCATGGAATCCTTCATCCACTGGTGGCAGCATCTCCCCGAACGCATCGATCCGGTACTCATCGCCATCGGCCCTTTGCGACTGCACTATTACGGCCTCATGTATCTGGTGGCTTTCGGCCTCACCTACTGGCTGGTGATCCACCGCATCCGGAATGAAAATCGGTTTTCCATCACAACGGAGCAGGCAAAAGACCTTTTGGTGGTCATGGTCGTGGGGCTGTTGGCGGGGGCGCGGCTGGGGTATGCCCTCTTTTACAACCTTTCGTATTACTTGAGCCACCCGTTGGAAATCGTTCTTCCTTTCCGCTTCGATGACGGGATCGTTTTCACCGGGTATTCGGGGATGTCCTATCACGGTGGCCTTTTGGGCGTGATAGCGGCCTCGGCGCTCTATATCAGAAAAAAAGGGGTGTCTTTTCTGGAAACCACCGATCTTTTTGTGCCGGCCGTTCCCCTGGGATACACCTTCGGCCGCCTGGGAAACTTCATCAACGGTGAACTCTACGGGCGGATCACCACGCATCCCATCGGGATGGCCTTTCCCGGCGCCCCCGGAGCCGGCCTGAGGCATCCGTCCCAGCTCTACGAAGCCTTTTTTGAAGGGGTGTTTTTATTCTTTGTTCTCTGGGGGATCCGGCGCATCAAAGCGCCGGCCGGCGCCATGCTGGCCTTTTATCTGGCGGGATACGGAACCGTTCGCTTTTTCATTGAATTTTTCAGGGAACCCGACGCCCATCTCGGATTTATCGTCATGTCCTTATCCATGGGACAACTGCTGTGCCTGGGCATGATCGCCGCCGGGGTGTGGCTCTTTTTTTATCTGAATGCCCGGGAAAGACGCTGACTGTCTCTTTCTTTCCCCTTGTTTTTATTCCACTTTCTTTTCAGCGCCGGGCGCGGTGTCTTCCCGCCGGCGTTTGAACGCCTCCACCATCTCCTTGACGGTCTGCCCCGTGGGCATCCTGTAGGCGGGATTGATCCGGACGAGGTCTTCCCATGCGCGGATGGCGCCTTGGGCGTCGTTGAGATCGTGAAGCAACACGATCCCCTTGTTGTACCGGGCGATTTCGTGGCTCGGATCCACTTTCATGGCCCGCTCAAAGGCGGCGAGGGCCTTTTCGGCCTGGCCCAGTTGTCGGTACATGACCCCCAGGTCGGTGATGACATCGGCGTTGTTCGGGTTGAGGGTCAATGACTTTTCATAGGCCTGGACGGCCTTTTCGGCCTGACCCGCGTCAAAATAGGCATTGCCCAGAGCCACCCAGGCTTCTGTCTTGTCCGGGTTTTTTTGGGTTTCCGCCTCCAGGGCCTGGATTTGCATCATCTGATCGCCGGAAACCGCGGGCGGCGCGCCGGATTGTTGGGAAACACCCGGGTCCGGCATCGTGTTCGGCAGGGTGGGGGTCGGAACCGATTTCAACGCGCTGAATACGATCCCGCCGAAAAATCCCAACGCCAGGCAAAGGGCGGCGGTGCCGTAAAGGGTTCCTTTGGAAACATAACCCGGGGGAGTGGCGTCGGTCTTGGATTTGGCCATGGTTTGGTCTTTCCGGTCTGTCGGGTCTGTCTGCTTTCTTATTTAAAACGTAACACGTAAAACTTAAAACCGGTCACTTGTCACTCGTCACTGCTCTTATCACTTGTCACTGTTCTTCCCCGGGTATTTTTAACACACCCAGGGTGTGGGAGCAAGGTCCGGCAAGCGCCGTTCCGGTCACTCCAGCAAATCCCTTTTCCGGGCCTTGTATTCCTGCTGATCGATTTCCCCCCGGGCGTAGCGTTCCCTTAAAATATCCAGAGCGCTGGAACGGCGATCCCTGTCCGGCTCTCCCCGGGTCATCTGGACCAGCCATTTGATCAAGAGAATAAGCCCCACAAGAATCAGTACCCAAAAGACGATCATGAGCCAGCCGCCCCCCCAGCCGGGCATCATGCCGGGGCCCATCCCCCAGCCGCCGTAACCCCTTTGGGCCGATGCAACGGGGGTAAAAAGCAAAAAGGCGGCGATACCGGAGAAGCACCCCGGCCACCATCGATTCCGTATCTTTTGTTTCATGATATTCTCCTTCAGAAAATTCCGCCTGAACCGCAAGCGATCATCTTACAGAGAAGCAATATTTGTGCCAGCCTATTGCTCGATTTCGGCGGGAACCCCCAGCATCCACTTTTTTGCCGTCATCAGGCCGTTTCGGATATCTTCCAGGATCATGTAGCCGCACGGGACCAAAAGGAGCGTGATTCCGGTGGCAAAAAGCACGCCGAATCCCAGGCTCACCGCCATGGGGATCAAAAACTGGGCCTGCACGCTGCGCTCCAGGATCATGGGCATCAACCCCGCAAAGGTGGTCAGGGACGTCAGGATGACGGCCCGAAAGCGCATGCGTCCGGCCTGGAGGATGGCCTCCATCGACGTCCGTCCGTCTTCCCTCAATCGGTTGGCCTTGTCGATGAGCACAAGGGAATCGTTCACCACCACGCCGGAAAGCCCCACCATCCCGAAGAGACTCAAGAGGCTGAGATTTACTCCCATGATCAGGTGCCCGGCCATGGCGCCGATGATCCCGAAGGGGATGGCGGACATCACCACCAGGGGCTGGGTAAAGGATCGGAACGGAATCGCCAGGAGGGCGTATATGGCGAACAGGGCGATGGTGAATCCCCTGAGCGCGTCGGCCATGGATTCCTTTTGTTCCTTTCCCTCCCCCTCCATGGTGTAGCGGAGGTTCGGGAACCGCTCTTTCAACTCCGGCAGATACCGGGATTCCAGGTGCCGCCGCACCTCATTGGCATTGACCGCCGTTTCATCCACGTCTGCCATGACCTTGATCACCCGCAGTCTCTGGGCCCGCTCGATGGATGCATATCCCCGGTCCATCTTCACCTCGGCCACCTGGCCGAAGGGGACTTCATGCCCTGAGGGCGTCCGGATCCGCATCTCTTCCACGTGCCCGAGGGATCGGCGCTCTTCTTCCGGATACCGCACCAGGACCTTCACTTCGTCCTGGTTCCGCTGGAACCGCAGGGCCTCGGCGCCGTAAAAAGCGTGGCGGACCTGCCGGGCCAGATCATTGAGGGTCAGTCCCAGGGACCGGGCCGCGGGCTTGATTTTGAGCTGCATCTCTTCTTTCCCGGGGAGAAAGCTGTCCTCGATATCGAACACCCCGGGAATGCTCCGCAGTTCCGCCTTGAGGGCCTCGGCGGCGGCCAGGAGCTGCCCGTGGTCCTCGATGGAAAGATGGACTTCCACGGGATTCCCGGCGGAAAAAAGGGCGCTCTGGAAGGAGACGGACTCGGCTTCGGGTACCGGGCCCACTTTGTTCCTCCAGATCCGGGCCAGCTCCGTGGCGCTGATGCGGCGCTTCTCCCCTTCCAACAGCTGGACATGCACCTGGGCCAGGTGTCCCCCGGAATCCGGGGCGCCGGCGTGGGGGCCCCGCCCGGCGTGCATGCCGATGAGGGATGCCGTATATTCCAAAAGGAGCGGATCCCCTTCGGCACGATCCCGATCCGCTGCTTCCATGGCTTCCCGGGCGTTTTGCTCCAGGCGTTGGACGGTCTTCAGGGTTTGCTCCATGGGCGTTCCCACGGGCATGGTCAGATAAAGGGTAAGGGTGTCGCTTTCCACTTTGGGAAAAAACGTAAACTTGAGCCATCCGCCTTTCCAGACCCCCCAGGTGAGAAAAAGGATTGCCAGGCCCATGGCCACGGTGGCGTACCGCCACTTCACGCAGAGGGATACGGCCCGGGCGTAAGGATGGTCGATGACCCATCGCAGCCATCGGGCCGTGCGCTTTTCTTTGGGGATGCGGTCTGCGGCCGCGGCTTTCCGCCGGCTTGCCTCCAGGTGGGCCGGGAGGATGAAAAGGGCCTCCACCAGGGATCCTAAAAGGACCAGGATGACCACGATAGGGATATGGCTCATCCGTTTCCCCATGTGTCCCGTGCCGATGAGCAACGGATAGAAGGCGGCCACGGTGGTGAGGACGGCGAAGATGACGGGACGCCCCACCTCCAGGGTCCCTTCCACGGCCGCCGTCATGGCGTCCTTTCCCTCCTCCTGTTTCCGATAAACGTTTTCCCCCACCACAATGGCGTCGTCCACCACGATGCCCAGCACCATGATGAAAGCAAAAAGGGAGACCATATTGATGGAGACATCAAACCGGGGCAGCGCCCAGATGCCGGCCATGAAGGATATGGGAATCCCGAGGGTGACCCAGAAGGCGAGTTTCCGGTCCAAAAACCACCCCAAAAGGAGGCTCACCAGGATCAGTCCCCAGGCCATGTTTTTCAGCAGGAGGTTCAGCCGGCTTTTTAACACCTCGGACCGATCCCGGTACACGTCGATGGCCACCCCCGCCGGGAGGCGGTCCCGGATTTGGGTGACGTGTCCCTTCACGGCAGCGGCCACCTTCAGGACATTCTGATCCGCGACCCGATACACGTTGATGACGACGGCGGGCTTTTCCATGAACCGGGAGACGAGATCCACATCCTCGAAGCCTTCCTTGAGCCGGGCGATCCGCCCCAGGGTGACCTTGCTGCCGTCGGACCGCGTCAGCACCGCCACATCCCGGTAATCGGCGGCATGGTACCGCCGGCCCTTGGTCCGGATCAGGATCTCCCCTGAAGCGGTCTTGACGCTCCCCGCGGGAAGATCCAGGCTGGCGTTTTTCACGGCTTCGGCCACCTGCCCCAGGGTCAGATTGTAACGACGCAGGGTGTTTTCCGAAATTTCGATGTGGATTTCACTCTCCCGGGTGCCGGAAATTTCGGCCAGGGTGATCCCCGGTAAATTGGTGATGTCGTCTTTCACCTGTTCGGCCAGGTGTTTCAGGGTGGCCTCCGGGACGTCGCCGTAGAGAGCCAGGCTGATGACATGGGTCTGGCGGATCACCTCCCGGATGACCGGTTTCTCGGCCTCCTGGGGAAAGGTGGTGATCCGGTCCACTTCGGCCTTCACATCGTCCAGGAGCTGGCTGATGTCCCAATCATTCATCACCTCGATGGTGACGGCGCCGAATCCTTCCCGGGCGATGGAATCGATCCGCTTGATCCCGGACAGTCCCGCCACCTTTTCTTCGACGAGGCGCAGCACCCCTTCCTCCACCTCAGCCGGGGAGGCGCCCGGATAGGCCGTGGTCACGGAAATACGATCCGTGGAAATCTCGGGGAAGACCTCCACCTTCATGGTGAAGGCGGTGATCCCCCCGACAAACAAAAAGAAGATCATGAGCAGATTGGCCGCCACATGGTTTTTGGCGAACCAGGCCACCATCGATTTCATGACGCGGACCCGCCTTTCCCGTCGAAGACCCGCACCGCCATGCCGTCGGTGACCGCGGCATGCCCGGAAACCACCACCCGGTCACCGCCTTCCAGGCCCTCGGTGATCAGCACGGCATCCCCGTCAATGCGACCCGGAACGACCTGCCGGAACCGCAGGCGGCTGTTTTCATCCACCACCCAGACCGTGTCCTCCTCCCGCAGGGACGCCAGGGGAATCCGTACGGCTTTGGGAACCACGATTCCCTCGATTTCCACCTGAACGAAAAGGCCCACCGCCAAGGGCGGCTTCCGGTCGTAGGGTCGTTCCACCCGGATGACGACGTTGATCATCCGGGTCCGCTCATCCATCTTCCCTTTGGTGCGCACCACCTTCCCTTCCCAGATCCATTCCTTTCCGGCGAGCCGGGCCTTTATTCGAGCGGAGGATCCCTTTTCCTCACCGGGTGTGAATCCCGGCACATGAAACCAGGACAGCTCCCGGTCTTCGAAGGGGACCACGATCTCCACGACATCCGTGGAAAAAAGGGTGGCCAGGGATTGTCCCGCCACCACATACTGGCCCACATCCACGTTTTCTTCCTTTACGATGCCGTTGAACGGCGCCCGAAGAACGGTCCGCTCCAGGTTCAATTCGGCTTTTTTCAGTTCCGCCCTTTCGGCCTCCAGCTTGGCTTCGGCCGCCTTCAGCTGGGGGACTTTGAGGACCAGGGGCGGCGGTTCCGCGGCATCGGGGCTTCCGGGCGGATGCAGTTCGTTCCACTCTTCCAGGGCTGCCGCGGCTTCTTCCCGGGCCACCTGCAACCGGCTTTCGGCGTCCTTGACCTTGGCCTCGGCCAGCGTCAGGGCCAGCCGGTAGTCCGCCGGGTCGATCCGAAGGAGGATCTCGCCTTTTTGAAAACGCCCCCCGTCGGCAAGGGTGCCCGAGACCTCGAGGACTTTCCCGCTGACCTGGGGGACGAGGTTGATTTCACTGCGGGGCTTGACGGTCCCCTCCCCTTTCACAATGACCGTGGAAGGTTTCGGCTCCACCGGTATCACCCGAACAGCCATGGTGGGCGTCGGTCGCTTCGTTTTTTCCATCTCGGGTTTGCCGGCGATAAGGCTCTTCATGCCCACAAACCCCAGAAACAGAAACAGCACCACCACCGTGGCCTGGAAAATGTATCGTTTCACTTTGCCTGTCATTGGTCCGCCGCCTTGTCTGGTCTGACTAGGTCTGTTTGGTTTCTTATTTAAAAGGGAACACGTAAAACTTGATGGCTTCGTAAAAAGGCTTTTGTGAGCACCGTTCAAGCCTTTTCGGAAAAAGAGAGACAAAGAGTTGAGCGTTAAAAATCTCAAGCTGATTGATACACTTGTGTCGAGTTCTGGAGATTTAGCGAAACCCTTTGAATCTCCCGAAAAGGGTTGCGGTGCGAACAAAATCGGCCTTTTTACGCGTTCATCAAACTTAAGACCGGTCACTCATCACTGCTCTTCCCACTCGTCACTCGTCATTCGTTACTCGTTACTTGTTACTTGTCACTGTTCACTCTTCTCCCCATCCTCCGCCCAGCGCCCGGTGGAGGGAGACGCGGTTGGTGAATACGGCCAAATCCACCAGTACGAGGGTTTCTTCAGCCTGATACAGGGTTTGCTGGGCCTCCAGAACGGAAAGATAATCCGCCAATCCGCGCCGGTACCGGCTTTCGGCGGCGTCGCGGGTGGCCCGGGCTTCTTCAAGGAACCGCACGGTCCGATCCCGGCGGACCATCTGCTGTTTCCGGGTCAACAATGCGCCTTCCACTTCGGCAAACGCCGTCAAAACCGTCTTGGCATAATCGGCGACCCCCTGGGCATACCGTGCCTCGGCGGCCGTTTGTTCCGCCTCGAGTTCACCGGCGTCAAAGAGCGGATGCACCAGCCCGGCGGCCAGGTTCCACAACCGACTGGAAGGATTGAAGAGTCGATCCAGTTCCTCGCTGGTATACCCGAAGCTCCCGGTAAGACGGATCCTGGGGAATCGACCGGCCACGGCAGACCCCACCCGGGCGTTGAGGGCCATGAGCCGGGCCTCTGCGGACCGCACGTCCGGCCGGTGCAACAGAAGATCCGAGGGAATCCCTGGCGGCACCGCCGTCATACGCTGAAAATAGGTTTCGGGCTGGAGCCGGGGCGGCCGGGTTTTCGGATACCTTCCGGCCAGGACCGCCAACCTTTGCTGAACACCCCCCAATTCCTGGTGTAGCGGCGGCAAGAGTGATTCCGCCCGGGCCAGGGTCCGCCGGGCCTGCCGCACGTCCAGGACACTGGTGAGCCCCCGATTGTAGCGATTCTCCACGAACGCCAGGGACTGCCGATAACTTTCTATCGTCTTTTCCGTGATCTGGATGCGCCGCTCCAGGGCCTCCATCTGCAGATAAAGGGATACGGCCTCGCTGACCACCGTCTGGGCCACGGTGCGCCGATTTTCCCGGGCCTGGAGCAGATCGGCCCGGGCGGCTTCCTCGGCCCGGGCGAGCCGACCCCACAGGTCGATTTCAAAGGTGGCCGGCAGAGAAAGGCTGTAAAGGTCGGTGGTGCGCGTGACGTCTTCCGTAAGGATCTTCCCCGATTCCACACGCACCTGGCTTGTTGTCCGCCGCTGGCTCTGGACGCCGGCCGTCAGATCGAGGCCCGGATACCGTTTTGCAGACGTGATGCGCAACTGGGACTGGACTTCGAGGACCCTCGCGGCGGCTTTTTCCAGATCCCAATTGTTCGCCATTGTTTCTTTAACGAATCGGTTGAGCTCCGGGTCGTTGAAGGCCGTCCACCACCGTCCGCCCGCCTCTTCCGTTGCCGGGGCTTCGGGGGCATGCTGGTACACGGCGGGTGTTGCCGGCGGCAGGTCGGGCCGGCGGTAGTCCGGCCCCATCATCATGCATCCCGTCATAAGGAACAGAGCCGTAATCCATAACCCATGTCTCACCCATCCTGTGTTCATAAACGGAGTTCCTCACGAGGGCCTTCCCCGGAAACGTCCGGACATCCACTCACCCTTTCAAGCACGTGCAGGTCCATGTCTTCCTGAATACCTTTCAAGTGACGTTGGAAAGAACCACTCATCGTCACCGTGTCTTTGATGCGGGCGTAAGCCGCTTCTGAAAGAAGGATCTGACCCCCCTTCGCCTCCATCTGGATGCGCTGGGTGATATTCACCGCCGTGCCCACGATACCGTACTTTGCCCGGGTTTCGGATCCGATGTTTCCCACCACCACTTCTCCGACATGGAGACCGACTCCCATTTCCAGTTCGGGCAAACCCTGGGATAGCATGGCCTGATTGAACGGGACCATGGCCTCTTGCATCATCCATGCACAACATACGGCGCGATGGAGCACCGGCTCCACGGGATCTTCCAGGGGATCGAAAAAGACCAGAACGCCGTCACCGAAAAAATCCACGACAATCCCCCGGTGCATCCGTATCGCTTTCAGCATGTGCGCATAATAGATGTTCAGGATCCGGATGACCGATTCCGGATCAAGGGGTTCCATCGCAAGCGTAAAGCCCCGAATATCCGATATTAAAATCACCACCTCCCGCTTCTCTCCACCCAGCCGGGTCGCACCGGGGCGCTTTAGCAGGTCCCGGGCGATTTCCGGGTCCACGTAGCGGCCGAACGTATTGGTGACGAAGTCTTTCTCCTTCAAACCGTCCACCATGGCGTTGAACCGTTCCCGTAAGAGGCCCACCTCATCCCGGCTCGTGATTTCCAAGGCAGGACCATAGGTGCCGCCGGCAACCGCCTCCGCAGCACCGGCGATTTCTTTGATGGAACGCACGAGTTTTCCGCCGATCCATCGTATCAGGATTAACACCACGGCGATGCTCAAAAACCCGGCCACGGCATAATAGCTTCGAAAACGAAGGATGGGTTCCAGAATCGCCTCGCCCGGTGCAAAGAGCACCAGGGTCCAGGGAGCCAGTTCCAGCCGGCAAAAGCCCCCCACCCGTTCGGGAGGATGGCCTTTGCCGATGACCGTGCCGGAGGATGCTTCTTTCATGGCGGCCAGCATCGCCGTCTCCACCCCGTCTCCGTTTTCACCAAACCGGAAATGCCCCTCCTCCAGGGCCGCCTCGGTGTGGGCCAGGTATGCGCCGGAATCGTCCACCAGGCCGGCGATATCGCTCTGCCACCACCCCAGCGTTTGGATGCCCTTGAGGAGATGGTCGAATCGAACCTCCACCTCCAGCTTCCCCACTTCCCGGCCTGCAGCGTCCTTGAAGGTAGAGATCAGCGAAACCGTTTCGTACCCGGTGTTCACGTCATGATGGGGGGGCGTCACTTCCACGAACCGGGCCTGGTGAAAACGCATCATCCCCCTTCCGGCCATCCGGCGGCCCGGGCCCATACCGCCCATGGATTCGGGTACGGCGGCCGCGGCATCGTCTAAAAATTCGAGCCGGACATTTTTAACGCCCTCCAGTTCCTTGAGCCGTTCGATAATCCGTTCCTGGAGGGCATAACCGTCCAGGCTGTCCCCGGTTAAATAGAACATTTCGATGAGACCGAGGGGTCTTTCGAGCCGCATGTCGATCTGATGTGCGGCGCGCTGGAGCTTGAGGACCGCCACTTCCCGCCATTCATCCAGGATGGCGTTCCGGGCAAAGATGAATCCTGTGAACCCGACACCCGCCAGGATCAAGGCGGTGGGAAGGAGAAGGAAAACCGCCAGCTTCAGTTGGAGACTTTTGAACACGGTTCAGCCCTTCCGGGCCTTTTCATCATCATTCATCGGACACCACCCTTTGCATCCGTCACGCGTCACGATTTACTCGTCGCTCGTCACTGCGCTTACTTCATGCGTCACGGCTCTTATCACCGTTCACCGTCTACTTGGTCATCTTGACCACGAGGAATCCCATGTTCCTCCTCAGGATAAACATCTGGAGGGTCTCGCCGGTGTTTACCTTGTCAAGGGCCTCTTTGAACGCTTTTACCGAATGGGTGGGCATATGATTGATCTCTTTGATCACATCCCCCTGGGTGATCCCGGCTGCTTCGGCTTTGCTTCCGGAGGCCACATCCACCACCACGACGCCCTGCGTCTCGGGAAGGTTCAGGCGGTTCGCCGTCTCCGGAGTCAGATCCGCCACCTGGATCCCGATCTGCGACTCGGTTTCCTTCCGGGGTTTTTCCGCTGCCACCCGGGTGTCCTCCCGCTTGGCGATGGTCACGGCGATGGTCTTTTCCTTTCCGTTTCGCAGCAGTTTAATCCTGGCGTCTTCCCCGACGCCGATATCCGCGACCAACCGACTCAGTTCCCGGCTGCTCCCCACTTTCTTTCCATTCACCTCCAGGATGATATCCTGGGGTTGGATCCCGGCCTTTTCCGCCGGATCTCCGGGAAAGACCTGAGCCACCAGGACCCCTTCACCTTCTTCAAGGCCGTAATACTCCGCCACTTCACCCTTCACGTCCTGGATGCCGACGCCCAGCCAGCCGCGGGTCACCTCTCCTTTCTGGCGGAGCTGGTCCACGATCCCCAGGGCCATGTTGATGGGAATGGCAAAGCCGATCCCCTGGCCGCTGGCGACAATGGCGCTGTTGATGCCGATCACCTCACCGTTAAGGTTGAGCAGTGGGCCCCCGCTGTTTCCCGGATTGATGGAGGCGTCCGTTTGGATGAAATCGTCATAGGGACCGGCCCCGATGACCCGGCCCTTGGCGCTGACGATCCCGGCCGTCACCGTGTGATCCAGGCCGAAGGGATTCCCGATGGCCACCACCCATTCCCCCACCTTGAGGGCGTCCGAATCCCCCAGTTTGAGGACCGGGAGGTCCTTGGGTCCTTTAATTCTAATGAGGGCGATATCGGTGTTGGGATCTCTGCCCACGATCTCGGCATCGTATTCCTTTTCGTTTCTCAGCTGAACGCGGATTTCATCGGCGTCCTCGATGACGTGGTTGTTGGTGACGATGTAGCCTTCCTTGTCGATGATAAACCCGGAACCCAGGCTCCGCTGCTTGAATTCCCGCTGTTTTTCGTCCCCGAAAAACCGTTCGAAGAATTCGTGAAACGGGTCATTGGGACCCATGGGGGGCCGCATAAAGTGCCGAAACACCTGACCGCCGCCCTTGATGGTCTTGACCGTCCGGATATTCACCACCGCCGGGCTGGCCTCCTCCGCCAGCTTGCTGAAGGTTTTCGGGACCAAAAAGGCGTCTTTTTCCACGGCCCCTTTTGCCGGGAACGGGGCCAGAAAAACAAAGGTCAGCAGGAACGCCAGCAGCAATACAGCCGTTGTCCCCTTTGACGTTTTCGGCGAAAAACGCTTCCCTGATGTGAAATTTCTCATTTTTTCCTCCTGTGGCCTCTTTTTTCGGTAAATCGAATCTTACTCAACCTCTTAAACTAATTTCAATTGCAAGTTTTGCAATGCGCGGGGGAAAGAAACCGCATCAACACCATGCGAAAGCCGTGCCAGGGAGGGAAAAGGTGAATCGGTGATAAGAGCCGTGACGAGTGGGAAGGGCAGTGACGAGTAAACAGTGACGAGTTTTATGTGTTACGTGAGAAACCAAAGAACGCGCGGAAACAAAACAGACCAGACAAATCAGATCCACCAGATAGACCAAACGATTTTTTCATTGCGATTTTTTTTCGGATGGTGGATAAAAAGTATCCAGATGCTTTTAAATTTTTACCAATCGGATACAATATATCCAGTTGCGCCGCCGATGGGGGCCCGGGGAATGGCACCTTTTTTGCGTACTATCGGGACATGAATTTGAAACCCTTTAAGAACAGACTCTGGGCAATCCTTCCCCCCTGGGTATTTATCGGGGCGGTGGCGGTGTTGTTCCCCATATTCGCCTTTTTGACCTTTGAAAACATCAACCGGGAAAAGGAGAGCAGTTCCCGTCTTCTTCTGGAAAAAGGGGCGGCGCTCATCCGGGCCTTTGAAGCCGGGACCCGAACCGGAATGATGGGGATGCACTGGGACGGGTTCCAGTTGCAGCGGCTTTTGACCGAAACCGCCCAGCAACCCGACATCGCCTACCTGCTGGTCACCGACACCCATGGAAACGTCCTGGCCCATGACGATCCTTCCCGGATCGGGGGAAAACACGGGGAGGAAATCGACCTGAAAGGTCTTTTCGAATCCGACACCGTCCAGTGGCGGGTGGTGGAAACCAAAGCGAATCAACGGGTTTTCGAGGTGGTGAGCCGGTTTGCCCCTTCCGGCCCCATGATGGGGCGGCGTCACGGCCGGATGATGTTCGAACGACTGTTCGATTCCCTCATGGAAAAAAGGCCCGAAGGACGCCTGCCCGGACTCGTCATCTTCGTCGGGCTTGACATGGAGTCCGTGGAAGAGGCGGTGAAAGCCGACACCCGGCATACGGTGATCATGGGGGTGATCCTTCTGTTCATCGGTTTCGCCGGGGTCATCCTCCTCTTTTTGGCCCAAAACTACCGGGCCGCCCGGATGTCCCTTTCCCGGATCAAGGCCTTTTCCGGCAACGTGGTAGAGAACATGCCCATCGGCCTGCTCGCCACGGACGCCGCCGGAAAAATCGCCTCCCTGAACCCGGTGGGGGCCTCCCTTTTGGGCCTCCGGACAACCGAATCGGCGGGACGGCATGTCCGGGAGATCCTGCCCCGGGAACTAGCGGATCTGATGCAGGAATCGACATTCGAGATTCCGGTTGAAAAGGAGATCGATTGCACCCTCAAGACCGGGGATCGCATTCCCCTGGAGGTTATCGTTTCCGGCATGCAGGAGGATGACGGAAGCAAACTGGGGTACCTGGTCCTTTTCAAAGACCTCACGGAGGTCCGGGCCTTGAAAAAAGAGATCGCCCGGAGTCAACGGTTGGCCGCCGTAGGGCGCCTGGCCGCAGGCGTGGCCCATGAAATCCGAAATCCCTTGAGTTCCATCAAGGGTTTCGCCGTCTATTTCAAGGAACGCTATCGGGAAAAACCCGAAGACCAGCAGATCTCCGGAATCATGATCCAGGAGGTGGACCGCCTCAACAAGGTGGTGGGGCAACTCCTCGATTTTGCGCGACCCGTGACCATCAAAAAGAAAGGGGTTCTCCTCGAGTCCTTTATCGCGGATTCGGTCAAGCTCGTGGAGCGCCAGGCAAAGGAAAAGGGGATCGACATTACGGTCCAGGTACCGGCGGATACGCACGCCGCCATGGACCCGGAACGGATCTCCCAGGTGCTGTTGAACCTGTATTTGAACGCCCTGGAGGCCATGGATCCGGGGGGGCGCCTCCTTGTTTCCGCCGAGAAAAAAAACGAATCCAGGGAAGTGGAAATCCGGATCCGGGATACCGGCGTGGGGATCAATCCGGAAGATCTTTCCCATATCTTCGATCCCTATTTTACCACCAAACCCACGGGGACGGGCCTGGGACTGGCCATCGTCCATAATATCCTGGAAGCCCATGGGAGCCATATCCGGTTTGACAGCCAGCCGGGGAAAGGGACCACCGTGACCCTCGTGTTTGACGCGGGCGGTAAGGAAAAAAGATGAAAAGACCCAACACCGTGCTGGTCGTGGACGACGATGCGGCCCACCGCTCCATGCTGAAGGTCCTCCTTTCGGAATGGGGATACGAAATCGTCGAGGCCGATGACGGATCCGGCGCCGTCGACGCCGTGGAGCAGCGGCCCTTTGACCTGGTCCTCATGGACATCCGCATGGTCAAGGTATCCGGCATCGAGGCCCTGGATCGGATCAAGGCCTTCAACCCGGCCATCCCCGTGATCATCATGACCGCCTATTCCTCGGTGGAGACCGCGGTGTCGACCCTCAAAAAGGGCGCCTACGACTACCTGACCAAGCCCCTGGACTTCGATAAGCTGAGGCTCATCATGGAACGGGCCATGGAACACACGCGCCTCAAGGAGGAAAACCGGCTCTTAAGAGAAAGTCTGGGCGCACACTTCGACCGCCGGAACATCATCGGCCAGAGCGAACCCGTGGTAAAGCTCTTGGAGACCGTGGCCCAGGTGGCCCCGTCGGAGGCCACGGTGCTGATCACCGGGGAATCGGGGACCGGCAAGGAACTCATCGCCGGCGCCGTCCATTTCAACAGTCACCGAAAAAACGGGCCCTTTGTGAAGATCAACTGCGCCGCCATCACGGAAACGCTTTTGGAGTCGGAGCTTTTCGGCCATGAAAAAGGGGCCTTCACAGGCGCCGACCGCCGCAAGGAAGGCCGGTTCGTCCAGGCCCACGGAGGGACGTTGTTTTTAGACGAGATCAGCGAGATGTCACTGCCCATGCAGGTGAAGCTCTTGCGGGTCCTCCAGGAGCGGGAAGTCACCCGGGTGGGAGGGGACCAGGTCCTCCAGGTGGATGTCCGCATGATCACCGCCACCAACCGGAACCTGGAGGAATGGGTCCAGGAGGGAAAGTTCCGGGAGGACCTTTTTTACCGGCTCAACGTCATCAATCTGGAGGTGCCGCCCCTCCGGCAGCGGCGGCCGGACATTCCGCTTCTGGCCCAGCACTTCCTCGAAACCCTTTCGGCCAAGAACCAAAAGACCATCAAAGGATTCACGCCAGGTGCCATGGATCGGCTCATCCGCTACGACTGGCCGGGAAACGTCCGGGAACTCATGAACGCCGTGGAACGGGCCGTGGTATTGTCGAAAAGTGAAATGGTCGCCGAGACGGATCTTTCCATGCTCCCGGAATCCCCTGTTCAGGAGGAACCGGAAAAAGAAGAGGCCTTTGACGGCCAAACCATGGCCAACCTGCCCCTTGACGAAGTGGAAAAGGTCACTATTTTAAACACGCTGCAGGCCGCCGGCGGAAACAAAAGCGAGGCGGCCCGGCGGCTGGGCATCACCCGCAAGACCCTGCACAAGAAGTTAAAAGCGTACGGTGTCATGCCGTAAAACCCGTTTTGGAGAACGCGCCGATGGCCGGAACGGAAGCATTCAAAATCCGCTGTTTGGCCTGCAGGGCCAAAAATCGGATTCCGCCCCAAAAGGCGGGGTTGCCCGCCAAATGCGGCCGCTGCGGGCAGCCCCTCGACACCCAGGCGGTCCTTCTTCCCCAGCCCACGATGTTCACCGACGCCGATTTCGAATCCAAAGTGCTCCGGTCCCCGTTGCCGGCCCTGGTCTTTTTCTGGGCCCCGTGGTGTCCCACCTGCCGGGCCATGGTTCCCGTCATCGATGAATTCGCCGCGGCCGCCAAGGGACGGATCCGGGTCGGAAAACTCAACGTGGACCACAGCCCCCAAACCGCCGGCCGCTACGACATCATGAGTGTCCCCAATACGCTGGTATTCGACAACGGCCGCCTTGTGGAAAGTCTCGTGGGACAGATGGGCAAACACGACCTGATGATGAAAATGGCCCGGTACCTGTAAGCCGATGACCGATCGAAACTCCACCGGAAGCGACGCGGCCTGCCGGGAGGGGGCCCGCCGGATTGTCCGATACTTTGCCGAAGGCGTTCCCGTGACCGAAAAGATGCACCACTACATGGAAAACACGTTCGGCAGGCTGCCGGCACTGGAGTCCATCCTTGCCGATTCGGAACATGGGGAAAGGGCGTCCTTGGCCTCTTTGTTGTTTTCGCCGGATGAAGCCATCCGTATTGAATTGGAACCGATTCTGGAAAGCACACCCCTGGATGAAGAAGATGCACACCGGATTCAGGACGTTGTGAAGGAGATGCGGCCCCGGGCCCTTTTTGTCCTTCCGGGAGGGTCTCCGGTCCTGGAGGTGACAGTCGATCCGGACGCGGCGGCGGCGTTCATCGAAAAGCTCCACGTCTCCCGGCGCCTGGATCCCGAAATCGCGACCCCCCTAAATGCGGCATTTGACCACCAGGAAGCGGATCCGGGAACGGCGTCCGACCATAAAAGAACCGCCCTTCGGATCAAAGCCATGATCCGTCAGAGCCGGGCCGGAGAGACCCGCTTCGGGATCGACGCCCTGAGCCGGTTTTTTACGCGCTTTCCCATGGAAGCTCCGGAGGCCTTTTCTTCGTTTTCTTTTTTTCTTGATTTTTTGGAAGCCCCGGGGGATGAAGACGATCTTTACGAAAGCCTGCGCCGACGACGGAATCTCTACCGGAAAGGGCTGGAAAAAGGGGCAGCCGCGACCCGGCAGATGCATGAGAAGAATCCGGAAACGCGGATGTTGTCGGGGCTTCGGCTCCCGTACGTGGACACTTTCGACCTGATGCAAAAGATCGATCTCCTCGACCGGATCTGCTTTTGGCTTTTCGAACACCATGGGGAGTAAAACGAAAATGGCGTTCTTTCTAAAGCGCATCCTCCCGGTATGCCTAGCGGCTTTTCTGGGGGTCGCCGGTGGAATTTGGGCCGGCACGGCGCCTGAAAGGCCTTCCGGCACCGCCGGGGATCCGGCCGCTCTCGAGGCCCTTCTTGGAGGGATCGAAACATGCTATGCCAATACCGCTTTTTCGGCCCGCTTCCATCAAACCTCCACCCTGGCGGCCATGGATATCACCGATACGGCGTCGGGGAAGATTTTCGTCAAGCCGCCGGACCGGATGCGCTGGGAGTACGACACCCCGGAAAAACAGATCATCGTCACCGACGGCAAGACCCTCTGGATTTACCGGCCCCTCGACAACCAGGTCATGCGGGGAAAAGCCCCGGCGTACCTGGGCGGGGGCCAGGGGGGGAGTTTTTTGTCCGACATCCGTACGCTGAAAAAGGAGTTCCAGGTCACCCTGGAATCCCACCAATCCAATCTACCGGCGGTGTTACGGCTTTCGCCCAAGGAACCCGTGCCCGAACTGGCGGCACTTCTGGTTTCGGTGGATCCGGAAACCTTTCACATCCTCCGCATCGTCACCCGAAACCCTTACAATGACGAAACCCGGATCACCTTGTCGGATTACCGGTTCGACCTGGTCCTTGACGAGGATCTGTTTCAAATGAAAATTCCCGAATCCGCCGAGGTGTTCGAGCTGGAAGGAGAACGATAAGCCATGACCCGGGAACACGAAATGATCCGGCGCCTGTTGGAAGAACGCCGGGGGATCCTCTTGGCCCATAATTACCAGCCCCCCGAAATCCAGGAGGTGGCCGATTTGTGCGGGGACTCCCTGGAGTTGAGCCGAAAAGCCGCGGCCACCGATGCGAAGGTGATCGTCTTTTGCGGCGTGCACTTCATGGCCGAAACCGCGTCCATCCTCTCTCCGGACAAGACCGTCCTTTTGCCGCGCGCCGATGCCGGGTGCCTGATGGCGGACATGATCACCGCCGAGGCCCTTGAAGAAAAGATCCGGTCCCTTCCGCCCATGCCCGTGGTCACCTATGTCAATTCCACAGCCGACGTGAAAGCCCTTTCCACCATTTGCTGCACCTCGGCCAGCGCCGTTCAGGTGGTGGAAAGCCTTGATGCCGACACGGTCCTGATGACGCCGGACCGGAACCTGGCCCAATACGCGGCCGGGCGCACCCAAAAGAAAATCCTTTTCTGGGACGGCTTCTGCCCCACCCACGACGTGCTCAAGCCCGAAGACGTGGAAAAGGCCAAAAAGGCCCATCCGAAGGCCGTCTTCATGGCCCATCCCGAATGCCGCCCCGAGGTATTGGCCTTGGCCGATGCAGTCCGAAGCACTTCCGGCATGCTGCGCTTTGCACGGGAATCGCAGCATAACGCCTTCATCGTGGGCACCGAGACGGGACTTTTGTATCCCCTTAAAAAGGAAAATCCGGGAAAAGCATTTTATCCGGCTTCGGAAAAGATGGTGTGCAAAAACATGAAAAAGATCACGCTGGCGGATGTGACCCGAAGCCTGGAAAAGATGGAAGGGGAAGTCAAAGTCCCCGAGGCCGTCCGGAAACCCGCCCTGAAGGCCGTGCAGCGGATGCTTGACATCTCCGGCTGATTTTGCCGGCGGCCTGTTTTGCTCACAGAACCCTTTTCCCGCCCCGCTTTTAGACGGAACCAAACCCCTTTTATTTTCTCCGCAAAAAAACGAGGATGCGAACCGGCCCGGATTTATCCGGATCGGCGCCGCCACATCTGCTGGAGCATCCACACCGCATCTACGGCGAACACCGTGGCAAACAGGCCCCCTCCAGGGATATGTAGCCAGAAAAAGGCGGGATGGACGAATATCTTGAGCCACACGGAAAGCAGGTCCACCAGAATTCCGATAAAAGGCATTACAATCAATCCGATGCGAACGGTTTGCCCCGCATCGAGGAATACCACCAGAGCGCCCATCACCATGAAGATGCCGCTCATGCCGAATATATGAATATGTGTGAATTTTAGTGCAAAAATGAATTTCGCGGACGTATAAAAGGGTTTTTTCGCGGGTTGAACGGGCGCTGAAGAAAAGAGATCCCCTCGTTGAACCGCGGCATCCGGTCCCATGGCGGTGACGTGACCGGATGCGTTGTCGTCGGCGAAAAACGTCGGAACGATGTCATGGACAATGACCTGACCCAGGGCACCGGCCAGGCCCAACCCCACCATTAAAATAATCGAAGTCGCCAGCACTTTGGCGGGTAAGGGCCATTCGGGGATTTTCGGCAAGTTCAGGGTATGGAAATTGTTCAGTGTTGCACTCATCCTGTCTCCTTTTCAGATAGTCCGCCGGCGGTGCCAGGATTATTCCCCTGTGAAGTTGGAACCGGTGTACTTCCCTTCCATATCGAAGAAAATATATACGGATTTCGGTTCTTTTTCTTTCCGATTGAAACGGATTACGTATTCCATGGATGCATCGGAACCACGGGTTTTCACCCCAACACTGCTTAGCCCGGTCTCCCAGGATTTATCGAGTTTGCCCTCGGCGATCAAACGGTTGTAAAGTGCCATACCCTTTTCGACCGCCTGGAGTGCAGTGAACACATTGTCTCCGTGGCCGCCGGGGCCGTGCGCGGCGGCATCAATCGTCAAAGTAAACGCTGCGGCCATCCAAAACGCTGCCGCAAACGGCAGTATCTTAAAAGGCTTTGATAAAATCATAGACACCCTGCATGTTTTGGTTTTTTTAATTCATACGGTCTTATTTAATTTTGGCACCCAAAGACAGGATGTCAAGAAATCACCGCCGAAGTTAAAAAAGGGATACAGCCCTTCGTGTGCGTTCCGATCCCCCTGACCCCAAATGGGCTTCGAGTTGGACTGAACGCGCAGGATACCGGTTCGGTCTCATACCAATGTGGTTCCTTTTTACGCGCATAACCTCTTCATGAGCCGTAAAAAGGTTTCCGTCTCGCCTCCGCTTTACATATTTTATCAATGATATCAATATATTTTGTGCTTTTTTAGAAATGTGGCATGGCTTTTGCTGTTACATTGTGGTATACATCGAACCGAAACAAAAGGAGGAAGACCATGCATTGTTGTGAAAACCATCCAAATCTCCAAAAAACCGACGTTCCCATCGATCCCGTATGCGGAATGCGGGTCCACAATCCCCATCCAAAACTTGCGACCCTTTACAAGGGTCAACAATACTATTTCTGCGTGGAGGCTTGTTTGAACGAATTCAAACGGCATCCGGAACGCTGCTTGAAAGCAAAAAAAGCACCCGAACCCCGGAAAAAAGGCCTATGGGGACGATACCTGGATCGGCTCAACAAGGCGACCGGCGGCAAAGCGATCAGATGCCATTGATTGGAAGGCCGGCCATAAAAAGGCCCGCACCCGTGGTCTTGAGAAACGCCCTGCGGGATAGGATCTTGTGTTTTGCCATGACGCTTTCCTTCTGTCATCGATGCATGGGCTGCATGGCCTCCATATGACGTTGGAGCGAATCCGGTTCCGGTTGACCATGAAAGAATAAAAGAAGGACGATCACACCCACCAGAACGAATAAAAGCGCACCGCTGATAACAAACCACCGTCTGTAAAATGGCTCCCGCCATCCGCTGAGCGCAAGCCGGCGTTTGACGGCTTCCCGCTTGGATGCATCCGACTCCTCAAAGGCCGCCATAAGGAAAACCAGGTCCGACAATCGGTTCAGATATCGCAACAACTGCGGATTGTTGATGAATCCTTCGGTTTTCATCTTGACGGCAACCCGCTCCGCCCTTCGAACCGCGGTTCGTGCCACATCCAGATGGGAGGCGCTTTCTTTCTGACCGAAGGCCACAAACCCGGGGGGTAAGTCAAGGGCCTCCTCAAAATCTCCAACCAACTTTTCCAGCCATTCCACGTGGGTCCGGGTGATTGTTTTCTTCAACCGTCCCTTTTTTGGGTCCGGGGTCGAAACCTCGGCCCCCACGACGAAAAGATCCTGCTGCACCTGCAACAGGATCCGCCGGATCCGCCGCTCCTTTGCCGAGGCCCGCCCGAGGCCGATATGGGAAATGGCCTCGTCGATGGCCCCGTTGGCTTCGATGATCAGGTGGTGTTTTGGAACGCGCCCTCCCCGATACAGGCTGGTGGATCCGGCGTCTCCTTTGGCGGTGCTGATACCCATTTCTCGTTTTTCCCGTCTCCGGCTCGCCGCTTTCGGCAGCCAAAGTCTTCCGCTGCGATTAGAAACCGCGGTTTTCCAGTTCCTTGCGTTGTTCCGGCGTCAGCATTGCCTTAAGGTCACGGAGGTAGGTCATCCCTGTCATAAACATGTCGGCCCTGGCTTCCGCATCCTGGACAAAGAGCACCTTCATCCGGGCAAGGTCTGTTGCTCTTTTTCCATGATGTTTCCTGGTTGCCGTCAAATGTCCTTGCTTTTCAAACGCAGTGAATTGCCGACCACAGACACCGAACTGAAGCTCATAGCGGCCGCAGCGATCATGGGAGAAAGCAGCAGCCCGAAAACCGGATAAAGGACTCCGGCGGCGATCGGAACCCCCAGCGCATTGTAAAAGAAAGCGAAAAACAGATTCTGTTTGATATTGCGCATGGTGGCCTTGGAAAGGAGTACCGCCCGGACGATTCCCCGAAGATCGCCCTTGACCAGCGTCACCCGGGCGCTTTCCATGGCAACATCGGTACCTGTTCCCATGGCGATGCCGACCTGGGCCTGAGCCAGCGCCGGCGCGTCATTGATGCCGTCTCCGGCCATGGCCACGATTTTTCCTTGTTCCTGAAACCGCTTGACGGCATTGGCCTTGTCCTCGGGCAAGAGCTCGGCAACGGCATCGTCGATCCCCAATTTTTCCGCAACGGCCTTGGCGGTGGCCTTGTTGTCGCCGGTGAGCATCACGATCCGGATGCCTTCTTTATGGAGTTTATCGATGGCTTCCGGCGTTGTTCCCTTGATGGGATCCGAGACGCTGACAATGCCGGCCGCTTTTCCCTCTATGGCCACGAGCATGGCGGTTTTTCCTTCGACACGCAGTTTTTCCGCTTGATCATCCAACGTTTCGAGGGAGACCTTGAAGTCGCCGAACAACCTTCGGTTTCCCAGAAGAACCTGTTTCCCGCTGACGCTTCCGGAAACCCCTTTTCCGGTGTGGGACTCAAAATTTTGGGCATTTTCCAGTTTGATGCCCCTGTCTTCGGCTCCGGAGACAATAGCCGCTGCAAGCGGGTGCTCGCTGCTTCTCTCCAGGCCGGCCGTAAGGGCAAGCAAATCTTTTTCGTTCCATCCTTCGGCGGGGATCACATCGGTCAGTTTCGGTTTCCCTTCGGTGAGGGTACCTGTCTTGTCCACCACCAGCGTATCCACCATACGCACGGTTTCGATGGCTTCAGCGTCTTTGAACAGGACGCCGAAGGTCGCTCCTTTCCCGGTAGCGACCATGATCGACATGGGGGTGGCCAGGCCCAGAGCGCAGGGACACGCGATGATCAGGACTGAAACCGCGGCGATCAAAGCATAAGCCATACTCGGTTCAGGCCCGATCAGGGACCATACAATGAACGCGATCACGGCCACTCCGATGACCGCCGGCACGAAATAGGCCGCCACAACGTCGGCCAGTTTCTGGATGGGTGCCCGACTCCGCTGGGCTTCGGCCACCATTTGAACGATCTGGGAGAGCACCGTGTCTGCGCCGACCTTTTCCGCCTGGATCACCAATGATCCTTTGGTGTTGACCGTGGCCCCGATGACCGAATCGCCTTCCCTTTTCTTCACCGGAATCGGTTCCCCGGTGATCATCGACTCGTCCACGTTGCTTGACCCTTCCAGAATCCGTCCGTCCACCGGCACCTTTTCCCCGGGACGAACCCGCAGACGGTCGTTCACCTGAATTTGATCCAGCGGCACGTCTTGTTCCGTGCCGTCTTCTTCAATACGCCGTGCGGTCTTGGGCGCAAGCCCGAGCAGGGCCTTGATGGCGGCACCCGTGCGACTGCGGGCCCGCTGCTCCAGCATCTGGCCGAGCAAGACAAGGGTGACGATCACGGCCGCCGCTTCGAAGTAGACTCCCACCGTACCGTCTTTTGCCCGAAAAGACGGCGGGAATATTTCCGGAAAGAGTACGGCCACCACGCTATACCCATAGGCCACGGCGGTGCCCAACCCGATGAGGGTGAACATGTTCAGGTTCCAGGTCACGATGGATCTCCACGCCCGCACATAAAAAATCCAACCGCCCCATAAAACAACGGGGGTCGCCAGCGCGAATTCCGCCCAGTGCAAAAAACCGCTTCCAAAGGTTTGTTCCAGAACTTCAAGGCCGAAAACATCCCGCATGGCGATGATCAGCACCGGAAGAGAAAGGACGGCCGAGACCCAAAATCGGTTTTTCATGAAACGGTATTCCTGGTTTTCCTGCTCCACAACTTCCACGGTTTTGGGTTCCAAGGCCATACCACACTTGGGACACTCTCCAGGGCCGTCCTGCACCACTTCCGGATGCATCGGGCAGGTGTATTCCGTCTTCTCCCCCGAAACTCCGGGCATATCCGGTTCCAGGGCCATGCCGCACTTTGGGCAATCCCCGGGGTGTTCTTGACGGATTTCCGGATGCATCGGGCAGATGTAGCCGATCCCCTTTTCGGCCTTTGGGGGAACGGAAGTGATGCTTTCGGAATTACCGGCGACATAACGAGCCGGATCGGCCTTGAATTTGTCCAGGCAGTGATGACTGCAGAAATAAAACGTCTTTCCCTGGTAATCATCGGTCGCATACGAACCCGGCGACGCGGTACTCATGCCACAGACCGGATCGGTGACCGTGTGTTTTGTGTCTATCCATTCGGCAGTATTTTTCATATGTCCCTCCAGGCTTCAAATTTCATTTGCGATCTGTCGCCATTGCCTTTTCCCGGGAAAAAAGCGCGGGACCGCATCCATGTAGTTTTGGTACTCGATGCCGAATTGCCGAATCATGTTCGCCTCTTCCTTTTTGGCCAGAGCCACATATGCCAGGACAATCACCGGAAAGAGGACGAGTGTCGGCACGGTCGGCCAGTGAATAAGCTGACCGATCAAGGCCAGGAAGATGCCCGTATATTGAGGGTGCCGCATGTATCCATACAGGCCGGAGATGATCAACTGATCCTCTTGGTGGGCCCGGTGGAGCAGACGCCAGCCCCGAATGAGCAGATACAAACCCACAAGGATCAGACTGTAACCGAGCAGCATTTCAACGGCAGCGCCGGTATCACCGTATCCCAACAGGGTGGCCCAGAGATGCCCCCGCATGTGTAGCCACGGAATGTCCAGGTGCAAATAGCGGCTGAGCAGGTAAATCGTCAGCGGGAATCCGTACATTTCCGCATACAAGGCGACGACGAAGGCTTGAACAAGACCGAGATTCCGCCATTCCTTGAACTTTTTCGGGACCAGATATCTGTACAGAATCCAGGAAACAAGCACGATCATAAGAATCGCCGCCGTCCAATGTCCGCCAATCGGGAATGCTGCGACATCATTCATGACCGTCTCCTTTCCCTTTGCTACCATGCCCGTGGCCCTTCATTGTCCAAAAATGCATGGCGACACATCCAATGAGCAAGAGAATAAAAAGGACATTTGACTCGATGCCCATGGAAGACAAAGACAGCAGCAGCGCCAAAGGAAGCAGGCAGGCCGCCAGCATTAGGATGTGATGCTTCATTTCCAAACTCCCCGGTGGTGGTGTCCGGTTTCAGTTACTCGATTCCTCATTTTCCGTTCGGACCGGTTCCGAAAGGATCGGCGTTTCCATTTTCCGAAGGGTTGCTCTCCGGAAACCTTCCCTCTTGTCGATATCGATCGTTTCGCCGGTAATCCTTTTCTTGTTGACGATAAGGTGTCTCATACCGGTGACGATCCTCATTAAACCGCTCCGGATAGTGCCCTTGACCGTGGTCATCCCCACGGCCGTACCGGCCTGGGTCCATGTGTCCCCATGATCCGCCGTATCCTTGTCCTCCCATCATGCCGCCGCCTCCCATACCTCCTCCCATACCTCCGCCACCGCCGCCCATCATGGCGAGAACGGGGGTATCCACCGCAGCACCGGCGGAATTCACCCGGGCGGCTCCGGAAAGGGACACCAAAACCATCATCAATCCTAACAAAAAGGAGCGTTTCATCTTTATATTCCTATTCCTTATTTCTTGTTGTTGGTCGGGCCGATCAGGAGGCGTCTTTTCGAGACGCCTCCTGTCGGATCGGAGCGGTTATCGCCAGCACCAGCCGGCGCCCGGGCCATAGCCGCCTTCAAACCGCCCGCCGATTTCCGGGGCGATTTTTCGGAGCTCCAGCTGATAGTTCAACCGCTTCTGGTCAAACTCGCTTTCCAATCCGGAAAGCTCTTTTTGGAGCGTCGCGATACGGTTACGGTCCGGGTTTTCCTTTGCAATCTCCCGGCGCAGTTCCGCGGACTTGTCATAGATGCGTTCCTCCAGGTCACGGGTTTCCCGGTAAAACGCCTCTCTGGTTTTTTCCAGTTGTTCGGCCTGGTTCCGGCTGAGGCCGAGATCCTCCCGATCACCCCAACCGCCCCGGGGGCCGTAGCCCATCATGTGCCCGCCGTAGCCGGGGCCCATCATGTGGCCGCCGTAGCCGGGGCCCATCATGTGGCCGCCGTAGCCGTTGCCCCCGGACCATCCGTGGGCGAAGGCAAAGGGCGCTGCACCGATTACCGCAACAAATGCCACGATTGCCAATTGCTTCATTTTCTTTTTCATCTTGACGCCTCCTTCTTTGCGTTTTTTCGCTTCGACCCGAAATTCTTCGGGGCCGAAGCCGTTTGAAAATATAAGGATGCATGGACCGTGCCACAAGGTGGTATTTATCATTTTTTTCCCTATTCCCCTGAAATCATTGCGTAAGAAAGCATCCGAGCACCGAGTTTCAGGGAAGCCGAAACCGGCGGGAACAAACGGATAAAAAAACTGTATCGTTCTTACCCGGTTTCTCCCTGGATCGGATGGAGTGTGTAAAAAGTATACACGTTGTCTTTTTCACCGGCGGCCGCCATAACCGAAATGATAAATGGAGAATGCGCTCGCTGTTGCGGCTCAATGCGCCGGCGCGCGCTTGATAAATGGCACAATGTGGCATACTTTATGCTTAGCTCAAGAAAGGGGAAATGCCTTTTTATGATTTCAAAAAGATGAAAACGACTTTTGGATCCAATGAAAGAAAAAGGATCTCTTTTGGCGAAAGGGGGATCTTATGATGAAAAAAATCGGATTGGTCGTGAAAACCTTCGACAATCAGACCGCCGAAATCATGGCCGACAAACAGGGTGCCTGCGGCGGGTGTCAGGATACCCGAAAATGTAAATCCTGTCTTTCCGGAAGCGATAAGGTGGTGGCCCTCGTGCAGAATCTTGCATCCGCCGCACCCGGGGACGTGGTGGAGATTCAACAAACCAAGGCCGCTCTATGGGAAAGCGCCGCCCTGTTTTACGGTGTTCCGGTGGCGGGTCTCCTGGTCGGTGCCTTCATCGGAGGAAGTGCGGCAAACGGCTGGAACATGGACGAATCCGCCGGGGCCGCGGCGGCCGGAATCGCGGGCCTGATCCTGGGCTTGCTCGCCGTGGTTTTTTTCTCGAAAACCGCATTTGGCCGGCGGCGTTGGGTCCCCCGCATCGTCCGCGTCATCGAAGACGGCGGGAAACAAGGGGGCCGGGATATCACCGGCGCCGACCACGCCTCGAATCCATCCTGCTGCAGCGGGTGATAAAGAAATGTTTCGCTTCTTTAAAAAACGTGTCCCCAAGAATGCCTCCGATTTCATTTTACCCCCTCAAGCCCAGATACAATTAAGGAGACAACGCCCAAAGACCTTTGACCGGAACGCTTACGGGGGAGCCCCGCCCCTTGAAGGTGGGGGGGCTCCACGCAAATCGATCGGATGCGAAGAGACAGACGATTCGATTTTTAGTATAATGGGGTTTGGATACATGAATATAAAATGCGTATAATCACGGAATCGTGTTAAGGAAGGATCTAATGAACGGATCCACGAAAAGCCGGCTGTTTTCCACCGGAACGATCATCGATGGAAAATGGATCCTCATGGAACGCATCGGGAAAGGAGCGATGGGGGAAGTCTACCGGGCCCATCAGCTCAACCTCAAGCGCGACGTGGCCATCAAGATCGTTTCCCGGGAATTCCTTGAAAGCCTGCAGGACGATCCTGCAGAAGTCGAGCGCGCCTCCCAGCGCCTTCAGCGGGAGGTGGAAACCATGGCACAGGTGCGGCATCCCAACGTTCTCCAGATCTTCGACTTCGGGGAATTCACCGTTGAGCGGAACGACACCGTCCACCCCATGCAGTACATCGTCATGGAGTATGTCCCCGGCAACACGCTGCGCTTTACCATGTCCGAGGAAGGGTTCGGAGAGGACGAGGGGCTTTTCCGCGACTGGATCCATCGATATTTTTTTCCGGTGCTGGACGCCATGGAATCCGTTCATGAAAAAGGGATCATCCACCGGGACATGAAACCGGAAAACGTTCTCATGGATCAAGAGACACCCAAAATCGCCGACTTCGGGCTGGCGCGAAGCATCCGCATGCGCGCCATATCCGATTCCTGGGATGTCAAAGGGACCATCCATTACATGGCGCCGGAACAGTTCATCGACTTCCGGAAAGTCGGGCCCGCGGCGGACATTTACGCGTTGGGGAAAATCCTTTTCGAAGTGGTGGAAGGCAAAATCCCGCCGACCACCGTCCCCCTGAAATCATCGCATCTTACGGACCCAAAACGTCCGTTTTTTCAAAAAGTGGATGCCATCATTCGACGGGCCACGGCGGAAAACCCCGCCGAGCGGTTCCAGGATATCGCCGAATTGCGCACGGCCCTGCTGGATGTCATGAAGCACGACGTACCGGACCCCGGGAAAGAAAAGGCGACAATCCGGTTTTCCCGGAGCCGGCTCTGGATTGCATTCGCCGCCGCCACGGCGGTGCTCGCCGTGGCGGCAATGGCCCTCTGGCATTGGATGGGCAATCCGGCGGCCTTTTTCACGGCGCGAAAAGCCCCGCCGACGGAAAAAACGATTTCCGTCGGCGCCGGCTCCCCGGCTCCGGAGATACGCGCCAAAGACGGGATGGTCATGGTGTTGATCAAAGGAAAGGACGCTCCAATCGGCGATGTTCCGTCCCAGGGGGTTTTCTATATGGATCGAAAGAAAGTGTCCATGCACCATTTCGCGGAGTTTTTAAACCAGGTCAAAGACACCCTGACCGTGGAAAAAGGAAGGGTGCTTCAAGACGGCAACATCTGGCTTTATATGGGTACCGGCACCGAACCCCACGAACAGATCTACTTCGAGCACGGGCGATTCCATCTTCGTGACCCCGCGTACGCCGGCCGCCCCGTGGTCCGCGTGACGTACCCCGGCGCCCTCGCCTATGCGGTGTATTACGGAAAACGCCTGCCGACGACGGCCCAGTGGCGACAGGCCGTGGCCTGGCTCCATTCCCAGGTGCCGGATTTTTCCGCGGCATCCGAAACCCAAAGCGCTTCCCCAACGCCGGCCGGCCACATGCACATGATGGATGTCGCCTCGAAAGACACCGGAGCCTCGACGTCCCCGGTTCACTCCAGGGCAGACCTCCCGCTGGAGGATCCCGGTATCCGCATCAAAGAATGGGCGATGGAAGGCGGGGCGCCCGCCACCCCGGATCTGGTCCCGGTCATCTCCTGGGAAACACTGGTTTCGGATGAAACACCGAAATCCCGGTATCGTTCCGAGGGGTTTCCCGACGTGGGATTTCGAACCGTGATCCCGGTGGTGTTCACCCCAATAAAAGGAGAACGATCATGAAGATCATTGAATCGATCCAGAAGATCCTCCAAAAGGCAGCCGCCCAAGAACCTGGAAGTTCAAACGAAACGGGCGTTTCAGAAGATTCTGCTGTGAAAAGCCAGGAGTCGGAGCGTCTCCGGTTCATCCTGGAAGGTATGGGAACCGGCACCGCGCGCATTGTCATCGACAAGGAGGCCACGCGCCGCATTACCGAAGAATACGAAATCAAGGGGTTGACCAACCAGGGCCGCTATTATGTGGCCCGGGTCGTCCGACCGGATGGCAGCGTCATCGATGAGCTGTTGGTGGACAAACAAACAGGAGGCATCCAATTTTTGAAGAAGAGCGCCTGAACCGAGCTTGTGATGCGTCGGCTTTTCCTGTGAGGACCGGCAGGAAGACAGGGGATGCGTCTCCCGCCGGCATGCAGGATTAACTTTTCACGAAATAGTTGCGCATCATGCCCATGTCTTCGTGTTCCAGGTTGTGGCAATGGTATAAAAACATCCCCGGGTAGTCATCGAAATCCACCCATATCCGGATGCTCTCTCCCGGCATGAGCAACACCGTGTCTTTCCATCCTTCATCCACATAGCCGCCATGCGTCACACCCCTTCGTTCGATGACCCGGAACGGTTTTCCATGCAAGTGGATGGGGTGCGGCATATGCATCATCCCCATCATACCGCCGCCGGTGTTGTGGAATTCCCAGATCTCCTTTGAACCCAATTGGACCATTTCGTCCGCGGCCACGTCTTCCATCTGAAACACCCGTCCATTGATCGACCATTGCATGTGCTGCATGAGAAGATAAAACCGCCGGGGATGGGAAAGATTCACCGCTTCGTCGAGCCGGGGAGGCTTCATCTCCGTCAGCTTCTCCGGCAGGGACCTGTTTTCTTTCCCGCGCTTGGCCACGTGGATCTTGAAAACAGAAAATCCCGCACCATCCGGAAGGCGTGGATTGATACCCATCCTTCCCCCCATCATCATGCCGCGCCCCATCCGTCCACCGCCCGTTCCTCCGGGGTCGAAAGGCAGGCTGATCAATGCGGTCTTGAAACCCACCGGGCGGTCGCTGAAATCGACCCAGATCTCCAGCCGCTCCCCGGGGCCTAAAAAGGCATACCGGCGCATTACGGGCCTTTCCAAAAGCCCGCCGTCCGTCCCGATGACGGTCAGAGGGCGGCCGTCTTCCCATGCCAACCGGTAGATTCGGGCATTGGACCCGTTCAGCAGGCGCAGCCGATACGCACCGGCGGATACCGGGAGGGTAAAATCGGGCAGCCCGTTCACCAGGATTCGATCCCCCAGGAATCCCGTCATCCGCTCCATCATGTGCCCGGACAAATACAACAATTGATTGTCCGGACCAAAGCTCCGGTCCTGAATCACCAGCGGCACATCGTATTCCCCGTCGGGCAGGCCCGCGGCGCGCTCTTCGTCGTCGGATACGAGGAAAAGACCGGCCAAGCCGCGATACACCTGGGGGCCGGTGCGTCCGTGGGGATGCGGATGGAACCAGTAGGTACCGGCTCTGTTTTTGATCGTGAATTCGTAAAGATAGGACCGCCCCTGCGGAATCACATCCCGCGGGTGACCGTCCATGACGGCGGGCACATGAAGGCCGTGCCAGTGGACAATGGAGGGTTCCGGGATGGCGTTGTCAAAGCGGATGCGAACCCTCTCTCCTCGATGCGCCTTGATGATCGGGCCGAGATAACCATCCGGCATTTCGAGGACGCGGTTTGCGTCTCCTTTATGGAGTGTTGCGTGATACCGCCACACCCGGGTGGGGATTCCGGGAAAGACGGCCGCTTCCCCCGGACGTGCCGTAAGGGTCAAATCCAGATCGGGTAAAAATGTCTCATCCGGTGCCGTCTTTGAAATTCGCTCTGCGGATACGCGGTTCAACAGCGGCCATATGGCACCGCCGACCAAACCCAGAGTGCCATAACCCGCCAGTTTCAGGAATCGTCGCCGTTCGTTTTCGGTAAGGGCCGTGCGCTGTTTCATTGCATATCTCCTTTGCGGGGCTGTTTTACATCGTTTTTCCCCTTTAAAGCCCGTTTTGAACATCTCCTGCTCGGATAAGTTTAATGCAATGCAGATGCCAAAACCCTGAAACAATTCCTAAAAACTTCAAAACGGCTTGAAATCACGATATTATTTAATTTTTATACTCGAGGGGATCGATGACGGCAGGGGCGACCAAAAGTGTCGATGGGTCCGCATGACCCACCTTGGTGGAATGGGGATCATGGAACCCTTTGTCCCGAAGGGACGGGTTTCCACGGTAAGGAAAAGATCTATTGGTTGAGCGCTTCTTTTTCTCCCGCCTTAAAAGCCGAGGCGTGCGGGAAGGGTTCCGGTCAATCCATGCCGTTCATGACGTCGTCGGGGATATCGGCGTTGGTGTACACTTTTTGCACGTCGTCGCAATCCTCCAGGGCCTCCATGAGGCGCACCATCTGCTCCGCGTCCTTTCCGGAAAGGTTGGCCGTGGTGCTGGGGAGCATGGTGATCTCGCCGACGTCGTAGGTGACGGCGGCCGCGTCAAGTGCTGTTTTGACCGGCTCGTAATCCTCGGGCGCGGCGATGACCTCGAAATTCCCGTCGTCTTCGCGTACGTCTTCGGCCCCGGCTTCCAGGGCGATTTCCATGAGTTTCTCCTCGTCCGCCGCTGCCTTGCTGACGACGAAATACCCCTTCTTGGAGAACATCCAGGCCACGCAGCCGTTTTCGCCGAGGCTCCCGCCGTGCTTGGAAAACAGGTGCCGGATCTCGGAAACGGCCCGGTTCTTGTTGTCCGTGAGGGATTCCACGAAGATGGCGGCCCCGCCGGGGCCGTACCCTTCGTAGATGCTCTCTTCGTAGCTGACGCCCTCCAGTTCGCCGGTCCCTTTCTTGACGGCCCGCTCGATGTTGTCCTTGGGCATGTTCTCGGCCTTGGCCGCCGCGATGGCCTGGCGCAGGCGGGGGTTCCCGGCCGGATCCCCGCCCCCGGTGCGTGCAGCCACGGTGATTTCCTTGATCAGTTTGGTGAACACTTTCCCCCGACGGGCGTCCGCCGCGCCTTTCTTATGTTTGATGGTGGACCACTTGCTATGCCCCGACATGCTTTCCTCCTCGTTGTGGAGCCCCCGCCCTGAAAGGCAGGGCTTCCGGTAAGGTCACTATCGACTTTTGGGATCGCTTCCCTCGACCCCGCCCTAAAAAGCGGGGCTTGCGGCAAGCGTCCCGGTCACTTTTGATAAACTCGTAAAAAGTCGAAATTGGGATGGCAAAGTAAAAAGCTCCAGGTGCAAGGCGCGCAAATCCTGAGGAATGAGGCGTACTTACATGTACGCCGCAATGATTCACCCTGTTAAATCGGCTTTGCCGTCTCGCGAAGCGAGAATTTAACAGGGCAGGAATGCAGCGCAACGCCGCAGATGGACTTTTTACGAAGCCATCACTTTTTCCCCGTCGCCACGATGTAAATCTCCCGGCTCGCCTTCCGACTCGCCGCCGGCTTGAAAAGCTTGACGCCGGCAAACGCCTCGGCCACGGTCTCCGTAAACGCCTTGGCGTCCGCTCCGAAAAATATCTTGCACACAAAGGCACCCCCTGGTGTAAGGCGCGCCTGTGCGACGGAAAAGGCCTGTTCGCACAATTGCAGTGAGCGGGCCGCATCCACATCCTTTGCCCCGGTGGTGTCCGGCGCCATGTCGGAGAGCACCGCGTTGAAGTCCGAACCCACCGCCTCCCAGGCGGCGGGATCCTCGGAAAAAACATCCATCACGAAGGCCGCGGCAAAGGGCGGCAGGGAGACGATCACGGGTTTCAGGTCCAGTCCCGCCACCCATCCCCGGGATCCCGTCAATTCGGCCGCATACAGGAGCCACGATCCCGGCGCGCATCCCAAGTCCAGGACCCGGTGCCCCTTCTTGATGAGCCGGAATTTTCGCTGGATCTCCTGGAGTTTGAAGACCGACCGGGCCGGGTACCCGGTCTTTTGGGCCGCATGGGTATAATGATCGCTCCAGGGATCCTTCTTGAATCCGCCCGGGCGGGTGCGCCGTCTTGCCGCCATACGGTTATCCGGTCGTTACCGGTGAAAGAGGACTTCGGCCGCTTCGGAAACGGTTTGCACGCCGATCAACCGTATCCCGTCCGTTTTGGGCATCCGCTTCAGGGTGGTGACCGGGAGCAGGCAGCGGGAAAAGCCCATCTTCCTGGCTTCGGCCACCCGGGCTTCGGCGTGGCCGATGGCCCGCACCTCGCCGGTGAGGCCCACTTCTCCCAGGACCACCGTTTCTCCGGAAACCGGAACATCCAGGAAACCGGACGCCACGGCCGTGACGACCCCCAGGTCCACGGCAGGTTCGTCCACCCGGACCCCTCCGGCCACGTTCATGAAGATGTCCAGGCCCATGAGGGCCATGCCCATTTTCTTTTCCATCACGGCCACCAGAAGGGCCACCCGGTTGGGATCGAGCCCTAAGACGGTGCGCCGCGGATTCGTCAAATACGACGGGGAAACCAGGGACTGGAGCTCCACCAAAATGGGCCGGGTGCCTTCCAGGCTGGCCGTGACCACGGAACCCGGGGATCCGGCCGGGCGCTCCGAAAGAAAGGCCGCGGAAGGATTCGCCACCTCGGCCAGGCCCTGTTCCTTCATCTCGAAGACCCCGATTTCGTTGGTGGAGCCGAACCGGTTCTTCACGGCCCGCAGGATGCGGTACACGTGGTTCTTGTCCCCTTCGAAATACAGGACCGTGTCCACCATGTGCTCCAGGAGGCGCGGCCCGGCGATGGCCCCTTCCTTGGTCACGTGCCCCACCACGAAGATCGGGACGGCGGTGCGCTTGGCCGTGAGCATGAGCCGCACCGCGGTCTCCCGCACCTGGCTGACGCTCCCCGGGGCCGACGCGATCTCCGGGTTGAACATGGTCTGCACCGAATCCACCACCAGGACATCCGGCTTGACCGAGTCCACCATGGACAGGACCGCGTTCATGTCGATCTCGGAGACCACCAGGATTCCGGAGGATACGGTCTGAAGCCGGCGGCTGCGCATACTGACCTGGGTCACCGATTCCTCGCCCGAGACGTACAGGACCCGGTGCCCCTCCTGGGCAAGGCCGTACAAGGCCTGCAGCATGAGCGTGGATTTGCCGATTCCGGGGTCTCCGCCGATGAGCACCAGGCTTCCGGGGACGAGTCCCCCCCCGAGGACCCGGTCGAACTCGGCAATGGCCGTGGAAAACCGCTTAACGTCCTCGGCGGAAACAGAATCCAGGGCCACGGGTTCCGCGTGCAGCACGGCGATACCGTCCCGCACGGCCGGCTGCCGGCGCTGCATTTCTTCCACGAAGGAATCCCACCGGCCGCACTCCGGGCATTTCCCCATCCATTTCAGGGCCTGGTGTCCGCAGGACTGGCAGACGAATATGGTTTTTTCGTTTTTTTTCATCAAAATCCGTTCGTTATGGTTCGGAAGCCCCGATGGAGTTTGACAAAGGGTTCCATATCATGCCACAAATCGGGCATCAAGATAAGGAATGGAGCCCCAGGAAAAGACCCATGATCGATTACCATATCCATACCCCCCTTTGTGACCATGCCGAAGGCTCCATGGAGGCCTGCGTGCGGCAGGGCATTTCTCTGGGGCTTTTGGAAATCTGCTTTCTGGATCATCTCACGATCCGATCCGAGGAAAAACCCAAATCCATGACGCCGGAAGAAGTTCCCCTGTATCTCAACGCCGTCAAGGCGCTCAAGGATCGATACAATGGAAAAATCGCCGTCAAGGCGGGCCTGGAAGTGGACTACAACCCCGATGCCATGGAGGCCGTGTTTAAAATCATCGATACCTTTGACTTTGACGTGGTGGCCTCTTCCGTTCATTTTTTGAACGATATAGACGTGGTGAGCCATTCCGCAGCCGCCGGGCAGGCCCGTATGGATCCGGACACGATCTTTGCCCGGTACCTGGAGACGCTTTACCGGATGTGCCGGCTTGACTTTTTCGATGTGATCTGTCACGTGGACCTGATCAAAAAGTTCGGCAGGCGGACATCCGGCGATTTTCAGGCGGAAATCGAAGATATCCTTTCTTTGATCCGGGAACAAGGCCATGTGGTGGAGGTGAACACCAGCGGGCTGAACCATCCCGTGGGGGAAATCTATCCTTCCCCAAGCCTCCTTGCGGCATGCCGGGAAAAGGGGATCCCCGTCACTTTAGGCTCGGACGCCCACCGCCCGGAAGCCGTGGGCGGGCACCGGGCGGAGGGACTCGCCGCCGTCCGAAACGCCGGTTACCAAACCCTGACCGGATTTACCCGGCGCATCGCCTATGCCATCGACATGGACGCGAACCCGGAAAAGGACCTTTTGGAAAAGCGTGTTGACACCATCGATTCCTCGAAGCGGGGCAATCCGACATCCCATGTCTGAATCCGGCGGCCTGTTTTTCCAACGTTTTCGGCGGACGGCCGTCCGCGGTGTGATCCTCGCCGCGGCACTCCTTTTCTGCCTGGCGTCGGCCTCACGCCCCCAGATCCCCCAACCCTTTTCATCCTTGAAGAAACAACTCGTGGCCGATGGATTTGACGCCGAATCCATCGAGGCCATCTACGCCGATCCCCGGGTGAAAGAAGACGTCCAGATGGTGCGCGTCTTTTTCAAATACCGGGAAGCCAAGCTGGACTACGGCCAGTTCACCACCCCGTCCGCCATCCGGAAGGCCAAAGCCTATATCCAAAGGCACAAAGCCTCCCTGGACGCGGTGGAACAGCGCTACGGTGTGGACAAGACCGTGATCGCGGCCATCCTTCTGGTGGAAACCCGGCTGGGGGTCTCCGTGGGGAAACGCTCCGTTTTAAACACCCTGTCCACCCTGGCCGCGCTCTCGGATGCCGCGGTCCGGGAGGCCTTTTTCAAAGCGGTCTCCCGGGAGGTTTCCGTGGACCCGGAAAAATTTGCGGCGTGGGCCCAAAAAAAATCTAGATGGGCCTACAAGGAATTGACCGCCTTTCTCCGTTACACCGACAGGGAAAAGATGGATCCGGTCGGTGTTCCCGGTTCTTTTGCCGGCGCCCTGGGGATCGCCCAGTTCATGCCCACCAGCATCCTGGCCTATGCCGAAGACGGGAATGAGGACGGCCGCGTGGATCTGTTTGACCATGCCGATGCCGCTGCCAGTATCGCCGGCTACCTCAAGGGCTTCGGCTGGCGGCCGGGCATCGACCGGGAAAAAGCCGCCAAAATCATCTTCCGGTACAACCGAAGCCGCTATTACGTGGACACGGTCCTTACGATCAGCGAGTTGCTGAAAGGATGACGGGCATGGACTGGGAAACCGCGCGGATATGGATCAAGATCGGCCTCGTCTTTTTCATTCTCACCCTTTTGGCCGTCCTCGACGTGGCCCGAAAGGACTTCGGCACCATCGGCAAAAAGGCGGCCTGGGGTGTCATCGCTCTGGTCCCTTTCATCGGCTGGCTGATTTATCTTCTCTTCGGGTTCCGGAAAGGGAAAAAACCCGCCTTACCCGCCGCCGGAAACGATCCGAAATTGTAATTGACAACCATCGAGCCGTCGCGTAACGTATTCTTGTTTCGCGCATCATGGGTCCCATCGTCTAGTGGCCTAGGACGCCGGCCTCTCACGCCGGAAACACGGGTTCGAGTCCCGTTGGGACCACCATCAATAAAATCAAGTAGTTATAAGTCGGTCACAACCTTTCATCGACATTTCAAAACAAGGCTTCCCAAGGTATTCCCCACAGGCAGCCCGAATTTCAGCCCGATTCAGCTCGTCCCAGGATGATTTTTCAGCCCCGGAAAAAGCAAAATAGACCCACCCGGGGGTAGGCGAAAGGAGAGCTTGACCTTATTGATAACGGTTGGTAAGCTTTTTAAGCCGAATAGCGCTTATCGTGGGAAAAAATGGGGTGGTGATGGAGGCCAAGCGAATCAAGCGCGCGCATCGCGAAAAAACGCTGCTTTCTGATGCGGAAATCCGTCCAGCCTTGAGATCGAAGATCCTGGGGGACTATGGGGATGCGGATAGTGTGCTTGTTGAAGAACTCGGTCTTTGCCGAGGCCAGGTCCGTGTGGACATGGCCCTTGTGAATGGCCACATCCACGGGTTTGAGATCAAGTCAGATCGGGACAGCCTGAAAAGACTGGGCGATCAGGCCGAAATCTACAGCAAGGTGTTCGACCGCATGACCATGGTGGCTGGCGAGCGCCATTTGGATGAAGTCCTCAAATGCCTGCCGCCATGGTGGGGAGTTCTGCAGGTTGTCCAAAGAGCAAGTGGCGTTCGGTTTAAGCCCCACCGCAAAGGAAGAAGAAACCCGAGCAGAGATTCCCGTACCTTGGTTGAATTACTCTGGCTCGACGATGCAATCACCCTTCTTGAGCAGCGTAATGCAGCGCTTGGTTTCCGGAGAAAACCCCGCCAAGTGGTATGGGATAAGGTTTGTGATTGTTATACCCTGGATGAAATTGCGGAGATCGTGCGCGAACGCCTCAAGGCCAGGGCAAGGCATCAAGATCTTCCACAACCTTAGTGATGTGATGGACAGTCCCTAGCCGCCTCCACGCCTCGGGTGAACCATATCCGCCTCGGCCATCTGCACACGCCATTATTCCTGAGCAGCCACGGCAGTGGTCAGCCCCGTAATAGTAGGCACCCACGCGACCATTTACGAGGGCTCTTGCCAAGCTCGGGAATTGTTGACTTGGCGGAACGATTTTCGTGCTTTCACCTTTAATAAGCAACCAGGAGTCCGTTATCGCGTATCGGATTGATGCCGAAGCCCGCATTATTCGGAAGTCAAAGCCCTCGACTCCCGTTGGGTGCTGGATTCCACAATCACTGTAGGTAGGCAGACGAGGAATCCTTGTCTGGCGGGCATGCAAACCATCTCTCCACGCAATCCAATCTACTCTGTCGATAGTGTCATATGAAAGGCGGTTGATAACGGCCAGGCTTTGCGGAAAAGCACACGCCGAAAGGGTAAACGTCCTCCATCTTTCGTGATACGACACTTCCTCCAGAAAGGCCCGTGCGAATCTCCGGACCCCTGTAAGTATCATGGTATCAACAGCACCAAGGTCGATGAAAAGGTCGATATCTTCCGGGAAAAAACTATGCCGGGATAGAAAGGCACTTATGCTTCCTCCTAACCCACCAGCCTCGAATTCACCCCTTTCTAGTCGAAGCGCGAGTCCATTATCCCTAAAAGCCAGTGCAGCTTCTAAGTCCACGCTCCTGGAAATTCCGGTCACGGGTGTGAAGCTTATTCCGGTATCAGATGCCCACTGGAACACTGCCTCTGCACCGGCAGGTCCATCTGGCGCAATTTCTCGAGTGTCAATAAAGCAGCGATGAAAGCCACTGACCGCCTCGAAAAAATCCTTAAATGATGTCTGGAGGTGTTGCTCGAAGATCTTATCACTCCTTCTTTCCACAATCTCAAGGAAGGGCGTAATTCTGGACCTTACCGTTGGCGATAATAGTGTCAGAGCCCTCTTTTCTCCTCGCTTTACCTTGAGAACAGGCACGTAATGGTGAGCATCGAAAGTCATTACTCCCCCCCTGACCAAGGATCCCACAGAACGAGCGGTGCTACCTCATCGGCAAGATCCCTAAAGTAGGAGCGAAGGCATTCGAGAGGGACCGATCCAGGATTTGAAAAACACATTTTAATCATCTGATCTTTTTCCATGGATGGCTGGATACGATGCCGAATTTTATCAGAACCGATGTGATTGCAAAGGACAATGAGAGCAGCTTCCAGCGCCACAACACGACCCTCGAGCGCGGCTGGAAATCCGGCGATATTTTTCAATGCCGCCAGCGCACGTTTATCTCCGGTCATTACCATGATCTCATACTGTGCTCCGGCTGCAAAAAGCTGCGCCTCACCGGGATCTATGGCTTCAACCGGGATCAATTTTTCAAGCCAAACATCGTCGGGCTCGGGGACAGGTGCAATACTCTCCGCAACTGGCAGCATCAATTCACAATTTTCATCCCCGTATTTTTTTCGAAGGCGTCCGCTCCGTAGCATATATGGCAAGGCAGGCAGACGACCACATTCCGGCCAACTAGCGCCCAGTAGGCGAACTGCATCCTTTAGCAAACCGCAAATCGCAAGCTTGCAGAATGCATCCGTGTCAACAAGGAGTCTCATGTATTTCTGGATCCCCGTAGACACACCTGAGCAAAGCGCTGTCGGTTTCGCTGGCAGCATCCAGGTTAACGTGATGATCGAAATGTCGGCGCAGGGTTCGCCTGGCACCAACGCCTCGGTAAAGCGCCTTCACCGCCATTCTTGCCGTGGCATAGTCCCGGGTCTGTCTTGCCCAATTGAAGATAACGAGGCTTGCGTCAGCACCGATGTCGCGCTCGATTTGATCGGCTTGTTCAGCGATTTGCTTGTAGTTTTCACCTGTTAGGCCTGGAATGCTATCTGAGCCTAAGAGCACCAGCTTGGCAAAGTTATCGGCCTCACGCTCCATGTCGGCATCATCATCAATCTCGCCGACCTCATCAACGACCGGTTGTCCAGGAGCGCAATCTCCGGCAGTAATATGACCAGCCTCATGCGCAATGATGAATGCCACATGGCCAGGCTCATCATGACGTTGGCCTAAAAGGATAATCGGATGATCCTCTATAATGCAGGCGATCCCCTGAAAATTTGGCGCTGGAAGTACCTCAATTGGGACTACCGGAATACCCCTCCTCCAAAGATTCTCCAGCAACATGTCCAGGGAAACGTTTGTTTGGTTTTTCAGAATTTGACGCCGCCAAATAAGAGCTTCACTAGGGATATTATCTTGGAAAAATTCTTTATTTCGAAGATTTCGGACAACCGCAGCCCCTATTTTTAAGGCTGAATGGATAGCTGGTGCAAGGCGAGTTTCATCAATGAATCTTACTCGACGTAAATGCGCATTCTCGTATTTGGGAGGGGTGAGTGCAAAATCCGGATTTTTAACGTCGGCAAGGGAAATCCCCAGAAAACGGGCAATTCGGATCTCGACATCGGGCATCAGTTCCGATTGTGTACCACAGGCATCGTTCCACCACTCAGGCAAGATAGCCTTTCGGACAAAGTCCTTGCCAAACCCGCCCTGATTCAAGCGACGAAATAAATTATTGAAAGTGTGCCTCCTCAGCGCTTTGCTCCTTTTATTTTTTTAGTCACGTATTAGGGTAAATTTTTCACCAATTCGCATTCACCATATCAAAAGCCAAAAAAGGAGGCAACGCGCATGATCCAAGAGTCAGGGGATAGCCCAGAGGTAGTTAGCGTCCTTCCTATGGGGATGTAGAATCCTCGATTCATTGCGGTTTGTGTGGCTCTAAATCAATCAAGCGGAATGGGTCCCAAACTTGTTGTGTGTAATTGGAGATATTGTCAAATGTTGTGTATGGCATTAGGCGGCGATCCGGTTTTCAATGATCCCATCGACGAACTTTACTCCTCGAATGACTTCCGCAAGGCGTTCAGGATGATACAATCGGATCCACTTTTTTTGGGCGCAGGCGCACGTATGACGCTGTAAATTTCCACATATGGTGACTTTGGATGGAGAACGGGCGGGTCAGTTGGAGAGTAGGTTTTGAATCAGCGCAGAAGCGGCGGGTTTGGTGAGGTACTGGGGAACGACACCGAACATTTGGAGGGTAGGGCGGCGAGTACGGCTCGGGTACGGCCGGCTTCCTGGTTTAGACTCAAAATGTATATGAACCGCTTGGAGGACAAACGATTGCCGTTTCCGTTGCCTTTTTGGGGTTCGGAGGGGATGGGATTTTCTCCGGTCGGAGGGGCTTTGGGTACCGATGGCTTGTCGCTGGTGTAAAAATGAAGTCCCGCACCCAGTTTTCAGAGAATCGGTTTCCGCGGCCTTATAGTCATCGGCCAGAGAAATCGGATCTCCAGTCTCTTTGGCCCGGGTGATTCGACTGGACCCGAATTGGGATTTGACGACCTCTCCCGCTTTCAACTGGCCCAGTATAAGTGTCTCATCGGACCGGTCTCTTTGAGAATGTGGTGTTCCAGGATGGCAAAGGACCATCGGACATCCAGGGCCTCATTCAACCGCTGAATCACGGCATGACCCTCGATGTAATCCAGCTTCTTGCCGAAGTTTCCCTCCCGCTGTTTGATTTGAGAGGGGTCAAAAGGCTTTTCCAACAGTTCACGGTTCATGGTGGCCTCCTTTGGATTTGATCGGGTTCAAAACGACAAAAGCCCGGACGGAATTAACCGACCGGGCCTTTGCCTGGGATGAATAAAGTTTGGGTTAAGCGGGCTTAATCCATGTGGGCTACCTCCTTTCTTTGGCATGGTTAATGGCACAGGCTGAGCATCTTGACGGATCTTTGCAGGCCCGATAGACCTTTTGAAAATCGAAAAATTTGGATAGATGCTCGAAAACGTACTCGATTCTTTTGGTCATGGGTACATCCAGTGCCCATGAGATTCGGCGAAGGGTGCAAGAGGATCGATAAGACAGCTCTGGGGTACAGGCCATGGATGCATCACCTCCTTTCTGAAGGGGGGTTATAAAAAGTCGAATCAAAAGAATGAGCAAGCTCAAAGATAAGGATGGCGATCACACACTCTGGGCTTTAAAATAAAGGCAGACCATGATATAAAATTTTTAAGAAAAGCCTTAAGTTGGGCCAATTTATGCACCCTATCCCTGGGTGATGAGGATGAATTTCAGAGTTGCCTTTGGTCCGCTAACACGTCGATGAACCCGAAGCGGCTCTCATCGCGAGGCAGGCGTCTCCTAAAAGCATTGGCGGTATTACTGGTTGTGCGGTGATAAGCCCAGCCGCCGCGCGGGTTAGCTCAGCCGATAGGCAGCCAAAGGCTCGCATGGCGCACGCGCTGGGGCGAAACGGGTCGGCCGGATGAAGATTAACGAACTCGCAAGCAAGAAGAACTTCAAGCTGGCCTGGCGACGGATCACCACCGGAGGGAACTACCAATACAAGCGGCTCTATCGGCCCGTCTACTATGCCTATGAGGTCGCGCTCGAACAGAATCTCAAGGACCTGCAACAGCGCCTGCTTGGCGGCGCATTTGATGCGCGAAATCCCGAGCGCATCTACGTACCCAAGGCATCGGGGCTTCATCGTCCACTAGCGCTGCTGAACATCGAAGACCAGATCGTCCTCCAGGCTTTTGCCAACCTCGCGGCGCAGCGCATGCAGAAGAAACGTGCACCGCTCCAGTTCAAAGTTGTCTTCAGCAACATCCTGGAGAAGCCCAACAACATCTTCTTCTTTCGGCAATGGCAAGAGACCTACGGAGCATTCCAGCGGAGGATCAAGAAGCACTATGCTGGCGGCTTGCGATGGGTCGGCGACTTCGACCTGGCAGCTTTCTACGACACGATCTCGCATGAGCTTTTGCTGCGTACCATCTACCCGCGCACTACCAACGCGGACCTCGACTGGGTCGCAAAGTGCTTGAAGACCTGGAGCTCCGACCGCGCCGTATCCAGACACGGGCATGGTCTACCGCAGGGGCCGCTGGCGTCAGACTTCCTCGCAGAGTGCTTCTTGCTGCCGATAGATCTCGCGCTACAGAAGCGCCGAGGTTACACGCGATATGTCGATGACGTGCGGCTCTTCGGTGCTTCCGAAGACGAAGTCCGTGCCGACCTCATTGAGCTGGAACGTCACTGTCGGGAACGGGGACTAATTCCCCAGACTGGCAAATTCTCCATCAAGCGCGCCCAGCACGTCCAGGATGCGATGGGCATGCTACCCAGCATCTCCGATCCACAGCACGAGGGGGCCAGCAGTGAAAAGATTGACAAGAAGCAGGCTTGCTGGGCGTTCCGCTCCGCGATCGGTGGAAAGCCATACCGAGTGACGGACAAGACGAGGCTACGGTTTGTGCTCTACCGCGCCGAGCCCGACGGGAAACTGTTGAAGCTCGTCCTCCGGCTTATTCCGCACCACCCCGAGCACGCGGATGCGTTCTTTACCTATCTCGGTCGTTTTGGATACCGGAAGCCAGTCGAGCGGCTTTGCCTTGATCTCGTCAAAAACAACCCGTACCCCTATGTTCGTGGTGAAGCCTGGCACGTCCTGGCGAAGTACAGGCAAGAGCCGAGATCCCTGACTGCCGAGGATCCGCGAGCGCTGACCGACCGCGCAGTGAACATCGCGAAGGACAGGTCCCAGGAGAATTTCGTTGAACGATGGGGAGCCTGCCACTTCCTATGCGTCTCGGAAGTTTTGACTTCTGGGCATCGGAGCCGTTGGCTCAATTTTCAGGCACCACTGCTCCAATCTCTCCTGGCACCCATCCTACCGGACAGTGCGTATGCGCAAGGCGAGATCGTCGTGACGTTCCTCAGATGCAGTACGCCTGAACCCGGACTCTCGATCTGTTCTGCACTTCACGAGCGGGGCCTGGCGCCATCGACCTTCGGACTAACGACCACGCAGCTTCCTTCCCAGCTCGCCAACACACTTCGTGAGCTGGGGGTCATCTCTACGCCGGGACCGAAGGTCGATCCCATCGCGGAGATACTGAAATCGCGGTATGGCGTCCCTCGAGGGAAGTCCTGGCACACTCTGCTGGCCGCCGAATACGTCCATGCACTGGGTCTCCTGAAGCAGGCAGAATCAGCGTTCGACGCCGGGCGCTCGTTCTGGCTGGCGTGTCAGAACTCGTTCAACCAGACCGTGTTCCTGGCCTTGCAGCGGCACCTGGCAGCGACCGGGCACCCCGCGTCCTGCACCACCATCGACAAAAAGGGCCAACTTGTGGACTTCGGCGTGACGCTTGACGTGAACGGCCCATTCTCGAAGAACTGTCCGACCATCGCCAGTTGCTTCCGAGACATGAACTCGCGCCGAAACCACCTCCCGGTGTCGCACCCCTACGAGAAGAAGACCGTGGCCCAGTCGAAGCACCTGAAGTCACAGGAAAGGAATCAGTTCGTTGCCCGGTTACGAACTGCCTACCGAAAATTCGGGGCACTGATGCCATAAACAAGTACGCCAAATGGAAGCTGTCTAACAACAAGAGCAGGGTCATTCTCACCCACAAACGACTTGACCGCATTTATAAATTCGAAATCCTGACTCGCCTCGTCTATCTCATTGTAATCACGTTTTTTACGATTTACCGAATCATTGATGATTGCATGACAGCCGAGCTCATTTACGGCTATTTCAGCCAATAGATTGGTATTTTTCTCATTTTCGGGGACCACAGGCGGGGCAATTAACCGGATGGGGACTTCTCCGGAAATGAACTTGGGGGGCTTTTCTTCGCAGGAACTTTCGGTTCCCTTTGCAACCCCGCTGAATTTTCGGTCATTTTCGCCTCCATATGCAAGATTTAAAGGCTCGAAACATTTTGAACCGCAAAATGTTGCCATGAGCAAGAAACCGTATTCTTTGCCTTCTTTATGACATTTTTTCTTGAAATTTCAATGAAAACTTGGGTATAGAACCGGATAGCGCGATAGGATTGTCTCAAGATGAACTCCCGTTATGAGGCCCGTACCATTGACTTCACAGCTGCAAAACCAAACCTTGGAAACCCTTTTTTTCTATTCATTTCCCAAGAATCCGTGAAAGGAAGCCGATGGCAAGACCCAAAAGGAATAACAACAAAAACAACGGCGCCAACATCGGTTATGAAGCCCAGCTATGGCAGATGGCCGATGCCCTGCGCGGCAGCATGGACGCCGCGGAATACAAGCATGTGGTCCTGGGGTTGATTTTCTTAAAATACATCAACGACGCTTTTGAAGAACACCATGCCAAGTTGATCGCTGAACAGGATAAGGGGGCGGATCCGGAGGACCGGGACGAATATCAGGCGGTCAACATCTTTTGGGTCCCCAAGGAATCCCGCTGGTCGAATCTCAAGGCCAATGCCAGGCAGCCCGACATCGGCAAGAGGGTCGATGATGCCATGGACGCCGTGGAACGGGATAACCCTTCCCTGAAAGGGGTTCTCCCCAAGGATTATGCCCGTCCGGCCCTGGATAAGGTGCGACTGGGTCAGCTCATCGACCTGATCACAAATATCCGGGTAGGGGATGAAGAAAGCCGCTCCAAGGATGTTCTGGGCAGGATTTACGAATATTTCCTGTCCCAGTTTGCCAGTGCCGAAGGTAAAAAAGGCGGGGAATTTTACACCCCCCGCTGCGTGGTCCGGCTCCTGGTGGAGATGCTTGAGCCCTTCAAGGGAAGGATTTATGACCCATGCTGCGGTTCCTCGGGAATGTTTGTCCAGTCGGAGGCCTTCATCAAAGCCCATGGAGGGCGCATCGGAGACATCGCCATCTACGGGCAGGAGTCCAACTATACCACATGGCGGTTGGCAAAAATGAACCTGGCGCTTCGAGGGATCGAAGGACAAATCGCCCATGGCGACACCTTCCACAATGACCGTTTTCCCGATCTCAAGGCCGACTATATCCTGGCCAATCCCCCTTTTAATGTCAGTGATTGGGGCGGGGACCGCCTGCGGGAGGACAAGCGATGGAAATACGGCGTGCCGCCTGCAGGTAATGCCAACTTTGCATGGGTGCAGCACATGATATACCACCTGGCGCCGACAGGGCTGGCGGGTTTTGTGCTGGCCAACGGGTCCATGTCTTCAAATCAGTCCGGGGAGGGCGAAATCCGAAAAGCCATCATCGAGGCGGACCTGGTGGACTGCATGATTGCCCTGCCCGGCCAGCTCTTTTATTCCACCCAGATTCCGGCGTGCCTGTGGTTTTTGGCGCGGGACAAGAAAAACACCCGATTCCGGGACCGAAGGGATCGTGTGCTCTTTATCGACACGCGGAAAATGGGGCGCATGGTGGACCGCACCCATCGGGAACTCACGGATGAGGATATCGCCCGTATCGCCGGTACCTATCATGCCTGGCGGGGGGAAAAGGGGGCCGGAAAGTACAAGGATGTCCCCGGCTTCTGCAAAAGCGCCGCCCTCGATGAAATCCGCAAGCACGGTCATGTGCTTACCCCCGGCCGCTACGTCGGGGCCGAGGCACAGGAAGACGACGGGGAAGCCTTTGATGAAAAGATGAAACGGCTCGTGAAAGAACTTCGTGAGCAACAGACCGAGGCTGCGAAGCTGGATGCCGCCATTGCAAAGAACCTGAAGGGGTTAGGGTATGGCGGGTGAGTGGACAGAGGAAAGCCTTGCGACGCTTTGCTCCTATCTCAATAGGGGCAAAGCACCCGCTTACACGGAAAAGAGCGGCATCCTTGTACTGAATCAGAAGTGTGTTCGCGACCAACGAATCAACTTCAAACTGGGTCGCCGCACGGATTCTGACCGAAGAGCCGTCAAAACCGAGCGCCTGCTGCGCCCCTTCGACATTCTCGTAAATTCGACAGGGGTCGGGACGCTGGGACGGGTTGCACAGGTCCGTAAATTACCAGAGCCGGCAACGATTGATGGTCACATAACTATATTGCGCCCTGATTCGGCGGTCATTGAGCCGCTCTATCTTGGCATGGCGGTTCGGTGTTATGAGGCAGAAATCGAGTGGCTTGGAGAAGGCTCTACCGGTCAAACAGAGCTCTCCCGTACGAGATTGGGTGAGTTTTCGGTCCCAGTGCCAAAGAGTCGCGACGAACAACGCGCCATCGCCCACATTCTCGGCACGTTAGACGACAAAATAGAGCTAAACCGGCAGATGAACGAGACGCTGGAGGCCATGGCCCGGGCGCTCTTCAAGTCCTGGTTCGTGGACTTCGACCCTGTCCGCGCCAAGATGGAAGGCCGCTGGAAAAAAGGACAATCCCTCCCCGGCCTCCCCGCCCACCTGTACGACCTTTTCCCTGACCGGCTCGTGGATTCGGAATTGGGGGAGATTCCGGAGGGGTGGGAGGTAGGCATAGTCGGCGACCTTGCCGAGGTATCGAGCGGCAAGAGACCTATTGGCCGGTTCCCTGTCCCATCAGAATCAGCTACTGTCCCTCTTTGGGGTGGCAACGGTCCTATGGCCTTCGTCCCCAAACCACTGCTCGACGAACCGATCCTACTGACCGGGCGAGTCGGAACCCTTGGGTCTGTGTTTCGCATCACCACGCCCTGTTGGCCATCGGACAACACGCTTGTCTTACGGGCCAATCAGCCATCCACCTTTGAGTACTTGTTTCTTCAACTGCAACAGATCGATTTCGCGTCGCTCAACAGAGGGTCCACACAACCACTATTAACGCAGACTGATCTGAAGGCGCAACCGCTTCCCTTGCCCCTTCCAGAAGTGTTGGAACATTTCAGCAGTTTTGTTGGTAACCTTTACAGACTTATTGATGAGTCCATAGTTGAATCCAAGATCCTCGCCGCCCTCCGCGATACCCTTCTACCAAAACTAATCTCCGGCGAGTTGCGCGTTAAAAAAAGAGGGTAAATCATGATCGACCCTGTACATTCACTAGCATTTTCGATTCAGGCAAATCGAGGTGTATACGCAGTTCTTATTGGTTCTGGAGTATCAAGAGCGGCAGGAATTCCAACTGGTTGGGAAATAACCCTTGACTTAATTCGAAAGCTGGCAGCACTTAAATCGGAGAATTGTGAACCTGACCCCGCGATCTGGTACGCAAATAAATTTGGAAAAGAAGCGGATTATGGAGACATTCTTGATGCATTAACAAAAACACCTTCAGAGCGCCAACAGTTACTCCGCTCATATTTTGAACCTAGTGACGCAGAACGTGAAGAAGGTTTAAAACAGCCAACAACCGCACATCGCAGTATTGCCGCCCTTGTAGCAGAAGGCTATATCAAGGTCATAATCACGACCAACTTTGACCGACTAATGGAAAACGCTTTATATGACATGAGTGTTGTCCCAACGATTTTAAGTTCCCCGGATCAGGTTCACGGTGCTCTTCCCCTAATTCATACCCACTGTTGCATTTTCAAAATCCATGGTGATTACCTTGATACTCGAATTCGAAATACACCGCATGAGCTTTCTACGTATCCTACCAAATTCGATGAACTACTTGACCGCATATTTGATGAGTTTGGTCTTATAGTGTGCGGGTGGTCGGCTGATTGGGATACTGCATTACGGAATGCTCTTTTTCGCACACCATCACGACGATTCACCACTTACTGGACAGCACTTGGAAAAATTAGCGATCCTGCCAAAAGACTTATCGAACATAGAGCCGCGCAAATAGTTTCGATTAAAGATGCCGATTCATTTTTTCATACTATACAAAATTATGTTGAATCTCTAGAACGATTTTCGAGACCTCATCCTCTCTCAACAGAAGCTGCAATTACAAGTTTGAAACGGTACCTTTCAGAGCAAAAATATCTAATTCAGCTTAAAGATCTAGTCGACGAAATTGCAAATCACATTGTTGAAGAGACCACCAAAGATATTTTTTCAGTAAAGGGAGCGCCATCCCCAACTAACATGCTTGCAACGGCCCGTGTACGTGCATATGAAGCCACTTGTTCAACAATGTTAGCGATGGGACCCATTGGAGGTTTTTGGGCCGAAAAGTATCATTATTCTATTTGGCAGCAATCATTACAACGGCTATCGACTGCTTATCAGAAAGAAGGTCACCCTCTATGGATTGAATTGCAGCGTTATCCAGGAACACTTTTGCTCTATGCCCTTGGAATTGGTGCAGTTGCGGCGGAGAGGCTTCAATTTCTTTCAATTCTCTTTACTACTCCAATATATAGGGAAAACCGGAAAGATTATACTGCTGTTCAGATGCTACCCCCTTTTTGTTTGTTTAATTACGGAGCACGAGACGCACGTTTTTTAGAAGGCATGGAAAAACGCTATGCACCACTCAATGATTGGTTATTTAATTTGTTGCGGCCATATACGAAACAAATCATTCCTCTTGATGAACGTTATGAATATGTTTTTGATCGGTTTGAAATGCTAATGGCGCTTTGCTATGCCACCCAAGATAATGATGAGAAAGAGTATTGGGCACCACCAGGTGCATATGGCTATCGGAGGCAAAATAGAGACAGATTTCTGAATGAAATCGAAGAATCAATTTCAAAAAATGGAGATAAATCACCATTTGTAGAAAGCAGAATATTTGGTGAGTCCATTGAAACTTGTAAAAAAAATCTCAAATCGTTCACTGATTTCGCCATAAATTTTTCAAGAAGGTGGAGGTGATGGGTTCAAGCATTTCCGAATCCATCGTTGAGCAGGCCGCCCTGGCCTGGCTGGAAGCCATCGGCTGGCAGATCGCCCACGGCCCCGACATCGCGCCCGACATGCCGGCGGCCGAGCGCACCGATTACAGTGAGGTGGACCTCGCCCAGCGTCTGCGGGATGCCCTCGCCCGGCTCAACCCCACTCTTCCCCCCGAAGCCCTGGAAGAAGCCTTCCGAAAGATCAACCGCCTGGAAGGGGCTACACTGGAAACCCGAAACCGTCACTTTCACCGCATGCTGGTGGAAGGGGTGACGGTGGAATATCGGGCTTCTGATGGCTCTATTCGCGGTGCACAGGCACAGATTGTTGATTTTGAAATCCCCGAAAACAACGACTGGCTGGCGGTCAACCAGTTCACCGTTTCCGAAAATCATTTCATCCGCCGTCCGGATGTGGTGCTGTTCATCAACGGTCTCCCGCTGGTCCTTTTCGAACTGAAAAATCCCGCCGATGAAAATGCCACCATCTGGTCTGCTTATCAACAGTTTCAAACCTACCAAGCCGAACTCCCGACCCTTTTCGGATTCAACGCGCTTTTGGTCGTCTCCGACGGGGTCGAAGCCCGGCTCGGGACCCTGACCGCCGGTCGGGAATGGTTCAAACCGTGGCGCACCATCTCCGGAGAGACCCTGGCCGATCCGCACATGCCCGAGCTGCAGGTTGTCATCGAAGGGGTCTTTGACAAGCGTCGTCTGCTGACCCTGCTGCAGCATTTCATCGTTTTTGAAGACACGGGCGGCGGCAAGCTTGCCAAGAAGGTGGCGGGATATCATCAGTTCCATGCCGTAAATGTGGCCGTCACGGAAACGTTGCGGGCTTCCGTTTGGATGGTATCGCAAAATAGGATTGCCAACGATATCGGTCTCTACATATCGGGTCATCAACCGGGAGGGGATATCGGCGACAGGCGGGTGGGCGTTGTCTGGCATACCCAGGGATCGGGTAAGAGCCTGACCATGGCGTTTTACGCGGGTCGAATTATCCGCGAACCGGAGATGGAAAATCCGACCATTGTCGTCCTCACGGACCGAAACGATTTGGACGACCAGTTGTATAGCACCTTTTCCCGATGCCAGGACTTGCTGCGTCAGCCCCCGGTTCAGGCGGAAAACCGTGCCGACCTGCGGCAAAAACTCCAGGTGGAGGCCGGCGGCGTGGTCTTTACCACCATCCAGAAGTTTTTCCCTGAAGAAAAAGGAGACCGGCATCCGGTGCTTTCCACGCGCCGCAACATCGTCGTCATCGCCGATGAGGCACACCGCAGCCAGTATGATTTCATCGACGGGTTTGCCCGTCACATGCGGGATGCCCTTCCCAACGCCTCCTTTATCGGGTTCACCGGAACCCCCATTGAAAAGGAAGACGCCAATACCAGAGCCGTGTTCGGCGACTATATCAGCATTTACGATATCCAGCGCGCGGTCCAGGACGGCGCCACGGTACCGATTTATTATGAAAGCCGACTGGCCAGGCTGGAACTCAACGAGCAGGCAAAACCCAGAATCGATCCCGAGTTCGAAGAGGTGACCGAGGGGGAGGAAATCGAAAGAAAGGAAAAGCTCAAAACCAAGTGGGCGCAGCTGGAAGCCATCGTGGGCTCTGAAAAGCGCCTCAACCTTGTGGCCAAAGATATTGTTTCCCACTTCGAGCAGCGGCTTGAAGTAATGGACGGCAAGGCGATGGTTGTGTGCATGAGCCGGCGCATTTGTGTCGATCTCTACGATGAGATGAGAAAGCTGCGACCCGGCTGGCATCATGAGGACGATGAAACCGGTTTACTCAAGGTGGTGATGACCGGCGCAGCGACAGATCCCACCAACTGGCAACACCATATCCGTAACAAGGCCCGGCGAGAGACCCTTGCCAACCGCTTTCGGAACCCGAAGGATCCGTTCAAGGTCGTGATTGTCCGGGACATGTGGTTGACCGGCTTCGATGCGCCGTCGCTGCATACCATGTATATCGACAAGCCGATGCGGGGGCATGGGCTCATGCAGGCCATTGCCAGGGTGAACCGGGTGTTCAAGGACAAACCCGGCGGCCTGGTGGTGGATTATCTGGGATTGGCCCATGAACTCAAGCAGGCAATGGCGACGTATACGGAAAGCGGCGGAAAGGGACAGACGGCCATCAATCAAGAAGATGCAGTAAAGGTCCTTTTGGAAAAATACGAGATTTGCTGCGGGCTCTTCCACGGGTTTGACTGGTCGGCGTGGTATTCGGAATCCCCGGAAAAACGCCTGGGGTTGCTGCCAAGTGCCCAGGAACACATCCTGGCCCAAGAAGACGGGAAAGACCGTCTGCTCCAGGCGGTTCGGGATCTTTCCCGTGCTTTCGCATTGGCGGTTCCCCATGAAAAAGCATTGCATATCCGGGATGATGTGGCTTTTTTCCAGGCGGTGCGATCTGTCATCGCCAAACGGGCTCCGGGTCAGGCAAGGACTGCGGAGGAGCTGGATCATGCGATACGGCAAATCGTATCCAAAGCCATCGCATCCGATGAAGTGATGGACATCTTTTCGGCGGCCGGACTGAAGAAACCCGATATTTCCATCCTTTCCGATGAATTTTTGGCCGAGATGAAAGGAATGGCCCAGAAGAACCTTGCCGTGGAACTGCTTCGTAAACTCCTCACCGGTGAAATCCAGACCCGGCGGCGCAAGAACGTGGTCCAATCAAGATCCTTTACCGAAATGCTGGAACACTCCATCCGCCGCTATCAAAACCGTGCGATAGAAGCCGCCCAGGTGATTGAGGAACTCATCGCCCTTGCCAAACAGATGCGCCAGGCAGACAAACGCGGCGAAGACTTGAACCTGAACGAGGATGAACTGGCTTTCTACGATGCCCTTGAGACCAACGACAGCGCGGTTAAGGTGCTCGGGGATGAAACCCTGCGGACCATCGCCCGGGAGCTGGTCGCTTCAGTACGGGCCAACGTCACCATTGATTGGACCCTCCGGGAGAATGTGCGTGCCCAGCTCCGGGTGATTGTCAAACGCATCCTTCGCAAATTCGGATACCCGCCGGACAAACAGGAAAAAGCCACACGGACGGTACTGGAACAGGCAGAAGTGCTGTCAGGGTCGTGGGCGGTGGCATGATGCCTTTTATCAAAAGCGGGGGTGGACCAAGACGAAAGCTTTCATAGGAAAGGGGCGTCTGATAAAAGTGAAACGCCGAGAGTGCGTGAAGCGATCCATTCACAAAAGGGAGTAAGTATGCAGGTTCAAGACGCGATTCAAAAGCGGCTCAGCATCCGCCAATATGCAGAAGACGCCGTTCCCGATGAACACATGAAAATTCTTTTAAAAGCCTTGCAGTTGGCGCCTTCGGCAAACAACCTCCAGAACTGGGAGTTCGTCTTCATCAATGATCCGACAATAAAACAACGACTCGTGCCGGCGTGTATGAATCAGAGTTTCATCAAAAGTTGTGCCTACTTCATCGCAGGGGTGGCCGACCCCACGCACAAATGGCACATGGTGGACATCACGATCGCATTGTCACAGTTCACTTTACAGGCCGTTGAGCTGGGTTATGGAACCTGCTGGATCGGTGCGTTCGATGAATCCCAGGTGAAACAAATCCTCAACATTCCCGAAGACAAAAAGGTCGTGATTTGCATGACGTTCGGGAAACCAAAAGGAAAACACGTTCCACGGAGTCGAAAAGCGGTTTCAGAGTTTCTTTACCTGAATCAATTTGGGAACCGACGGAATCCGTCCTTATCCTGATCTTTGAGGACGGCGTCCTGGTCAACATCGAATCCGGCGACTACGGATCCGGCCCGAACCGCTTCGGCCCGAGGTGATTTTTCTCGATCCAACTGCAAAAAACGCTTGGACAAGGAAAGGCTCGATTATGCCGGTCAAGGTTGAATTCACGGAAGATGGTTTAGGCGTGCTCACGACCCATGAGGGTGTTGTCACATGTAAAGAACTGCAAAACGCGATTTTCGAAGTCTGTAAAGACGAGCGCTTTACCCAATTGAAATACTGGATCGGAGACAGGACCCAGTGCACCGAATTTTTACCGGACGCGGAATGTTTCAAGGAAATTGCAGATTACCTCGGCGAAGAGGCAAAGCGGAATCCCCACTTCATCCTGGCCCTGGTGGGCCCCAGGGACGTGGAATTCGGCATGTCCCGGATGCTGGAAATGTACGCGGAAAAATACAAATACCGCGTCCGCGTCTTCCGCGACCGCCCCTCCGCCGACACCTGGATTCGGGAGATGGTGGGGGGTGATTCCGGGCCTTATGGCTAAATTGAAACCCATCTTGGGAACCATTGCAATCATTGCGATAATACTGGAAGGATTTGAGTTGTATTTTCAGCCAACCTTTTTGGTTACGGAAAAATCCTCATCTCCCGAGATGCTTTCTTGGTTGAGATGGATTGTCGCCCTCGTTTCCGTGACAGGTTATTTCTTGTTGGACCTTTTAGGGAATAAAAAATAATGATTTGTGCTATAAGCGGCGGTAAAAGAAATAAAGCTTCAGTCCTTTCTAATCGGACAAACCAAAGCGGCCATTAAATCTTTTCGGGGGAAATGAATGGTGGGCGAAGAAGACACCAAATTACAGCCATTGATTTATTTAATAGAAGGTCCTGAAATACTTAAAGATCGCGTTCCGCTCTATGAAGTCATCAGCACACTGAAAGAATATATGAACATAATTGATCGATCCTATTTAACTCTGATGGAAAAGGGACGATTATCAAAAAAAGAACGAGATAAATATAAGATCATTGCATATAAGTTTGATCCTGGATCATTACATATTGATCTGGCGATCGAGTTGTATGAAGTCGCCCAAATGTTGTTTCCCGTTATGATGCCCGTCGGCGCAACGGGCCTTTGGAATTTAGCAAAGCATTCCTATGAATTCGTAAAAATTGTAACAAAGCTGCGAGATAAAGGGATCGAACCTTCTATTCACGAAGATAACCGTGTAAATTATTATATCATAGGGGATAACAATAACATTGTTATCAACCCAAAAATTGGCTTTAACTCGGACAAGATCGAAGAAAGTGTCCAAAAAATAGGTGGATTTATAAAACCAGGGGCTGTAGACAGAATTGCCCTTAATGATTCATCAGGTGATGGGATCGAAATCACGGATGAAGAAAGACGGCTTTTTAATCCGGAGACAATGGTTTCGGACGATGCGGAAACAATTACGGTGAAAATATATAGGCTCGACGTAGAATCTAAAAAAGGAAAACTTAAGGTACTTGATGGCCTAGACTCTAAAGATCTTTCTTTTCAAATCATCGGTGATCAATTAATAACTCCATATATAGACGCCCTTAAGGCTGATTCAGTTGTGGTGAACATCTTAAGAGAAACAGCGGTGGGGCTTTCAGGAAAGCCATATTTGAAACGCATCCATATCATCGGGTTTCCGGGCTCAAAAAATGTGCAAAGAAAACTTTTTGAGTAAGGAAGACCCTGACAATATCACCCGTTTTTTCCTACTATACTCAAATAACGTCAATTAAGACCGAGTAGAGGAAATTAGACGTTTGGAGGGATGGGAAACGGGCATCGCGTCACCACCCAGAATACCTTTCATTTTTCATTTTTTTATCAAAATGCGGTTCGCGAACTTTTTATGAGGGTTTATATTTCATCTATCTGATTTCATTTATATTTCACCCTGTTTTTTCAAGCCCGGATTTATCGCGAACTTTCATGAACCAATCGCGAACTGATTATGTCAACTTTTAAGACCTCAAAATATTTTTATATCCTGTTTTTATTATATATTTTGTCTGATAAATTTTGCGCCGCTTTTCTCAAATCATCTGCAAAAAAATAGGCCAAAAAGGCCTTTTTCAATTTGCACAATCGAGAAAAAGTTAGCGCCTCCCATGCCCCTCACAAGTCCCTTATTTGTTTCATAAAAGTGTCACATCCGTCTCCCAAAATCTCGCAAAATCAATTTCTCATTTCATCTGACCCCCTATACAAACCCCATCAACTGACTTACTGGAAGAAGCGGTTTTGCGGAACGGAGGCGGGCGTCTCCTTTCTTCCTCTCCAACGGATCAGTCCCTGTTCAAGCGATTCCCTGTGTCTGGTCATTCAGGACCATTTCAATGTGGAGATCCATAAACGTATAATAAAGTACACCCTTCGCGGGAAGCGCCCGGTGTCCGGCGAATTCCAACTCGGCGCAATTGAAGGCGATATCGACTATCGCCTGGAAACAGCCGGCGATCAAACAAGGCTCGAAGTCTCATGGATGGGCCAAAATGAATATGATCCGGTGGGAGGCAGAATGTTTCCGTGAAGCCAGCCAGCCTTTCCGGATCGATCCCTGATTTCAGATGCAGATTGTCCACGTTTTGCGAGATCAGAAACTTCAACTTTCCGAGTCTTTGCAGCTCCACAATACTCAGATGTCCGGTATTCGGCTTTACAGCCTCCCAGCCGACGCTCGTTGGACGTGGAGGAAGTCCTTTATCGCGCCGGGTCCATACGCCGTCAGGGCCTCTGAAATCCGGAAGCCCCGACTCGGTGCTGATCCCCGCCCCCGTATAGACGACCAGATGCCGGGGCTCATATATCCAATCCGCGAGAGTATGGATTTTCTCGGTTAAATCTTCTGCCATCGAGATATTGCCCTTTTCACCGCTTCATCGCCACAACACGGCTACGGCCTCTGAAACTAAAAGGCGCATTTTCTCAATTCACGTTTCAGGAGCTTTCCCTGGGGTGTCCTGGGAAAGTCCTCTACGAAAAAGATTTTCTTGGGAGCCTTGTAAGACGCCATGTGCGTTTTACAAAACCGAATCAATTCTTCTTCCGTGGTCTTTGTGCCTGGTTTCCGGCGGACAAAGGCGGCCACCGCCTCACCATAGGCGTCATGGGCCAACCCGACGACGGCACATTCCTCCACGGATTCATGGCGGTACAGGAGATTTTCAACTTCCGTCGGATAGACGTTCAGCCCTCCGCTGATGATCATGTCCTTGAGCCGGTCCACGACGTAAAGATATCCCTCCGCATCGACGCGGCCGATGTCCCCCGAGTGCAGCCATCCCCCGGCCAAGGCCTTGGCCGTCTCCTCGGGATGGTTGAAATATCCCTTCATCACGTTGGGTCCACTGATGAGAATCTCCCCTTCCTCTCCGTCCGGCAGGGGTTTTCCCTCCGGGTCCGCAATCCGCACCTCCACGATTCCGGCCGGCGTTCCCACGGATCCGACCTTGTGCCGATACAGGTGATTGAATGTGACGAGGGATGCGCTTTCGGTCATGCCGTAGGCTTCGTGGATATGCAGCCCGAAAGTGCTTTTCCATTGCCGGACGATCGCTTCGGGCATGCTGGTCCCTGCTGAAAAAGCGTAGCCGACGGATCGGAGGTGGGCGTGACATTCGGAGTTGGTGAGGAAGCGGATGTAGACGGTGGGGACGGCGTACAGGCGGGTGACTCGGTTTGCTTCGATGGAGGAGATGATTTCATCCATATCGAAACCCTTGTGAAGGACCAAGGTCCCCATGGCATACAACAGCGCATTCATGATGTGATTGCCGGCAAAGACATGGTTCAACGGCAAAAAACAAAGCCCCCGGTCCTTCGCATTCGTGCGCTCGTGGTAACAAACGTTTTGGGCGGTATAGAGGACGTTTTTGTGGGTCAGCATCGCCCCCTTCGGAACCCCCGTGGTACCACCGGTGTAAAGAATTATACAGGGATCTTCTCCATCTCCGTCTCGAACAGGGAAAGGGGCGATCGACGCTTTTCCGGCTTTCTCGCAAAGACGGAAAAGCGGGTTCTGCCCTTCGATAACCACAATTTCCCTGACGTCCGGCAACATCTCTTTGGGCGGGATGTGTGCGGCGAGAGCCTCCGAAGTGATCACACAACAAGGCCGCGCGTCCTTGAGCAAGTGCTCCAACTCCGTCTTTCGGTAGGCGGAACTGATGCAGACCGCCACGGCGCCCAAACGGATGATGCCATAGTAAAGCATGACCCATTCGGGTCGGTTCTCGCAGTAGAGCCCCACCCGATCCTGCGGCCGGATTCCCATGCCTCGAAGCGCATAGGCCGCCAAATCCACGGCGGTATTCAACTCTCTGTAGGTGAAACGGCGATTTTCGAAAAGGATCGCGACGTGATCCGGAACGTACCGGGATGCTTTTAAAATGATGTTTGAAAGATTCACGGCAGTTCTCGATAGGTCCTGAGCGGCGCCGCAGTCGGATCCCGACGCGGATCGATATGTTGAGACCTTTATCTTAGGAAATAAAGCAAAATCCCCTGCGGATCAAGGCGTAAAACAATCAGCGGGCGCGGAGGAAACGTTCGGGTTAAAACAGGGAAAAGCCGATATCCGATCTTCCCCGGCTTCAGGGGCGTACAGGCATTGATCAGGGTACCAGGAGGGTTGTCAGGGTGCGAACGGAATCGAGGGTCTCGAGGTCCTCGAGAACCAGGGTGCAGATCTTTTCGGCCTTTTCTTTTCCAATGACCGGGCCGGTCAGCGTCTCGAATTTCTTGAACAGTTCGGCTTCCGTCATGGGGTTTCGCGGATCGCCTTTGGGAATCCGGATGGTCTTGGCGTAGGTCTTTCCGGAGCGCTCCAGGATCGTCACCTTCGAGAGGAGTTCCCGGTTCACCAGGGGATAGAGCCGGCTGGCTTCGTCCCACTCGGAAAAGACCACCTTTCGGGCGGTTTTCAAGAGGGCCGCATCCCTGAGCCGGACGTCACTGAGCCATTCGGGTCCCGGCGGGACACGGTGGAGCACCAGGGCCACCAGGTAGGGGGCGCTGAAGACCACGTCAAAGGGAAGGACGGGCAAGGCCGTGTAGTCGTTGACGACTTCGTAAAAGGTCTCCACCGTGACCCGATCCACGATTTCCGGGGACAGGGAATGAGCAGAGACCAGCGCCGCCGCCGCGTCCAGGGTGGGATGGATGTGGCGGCAGGCCGGATAGGGCTTGGTATGGACCTTGAGAATGAAATACGGATCCAGGGGTGCGTGGAGGGCGTCATAGGCACACCGGTCCGAAGAGGCCATGATCCAGAACCCGTCGTCCCCGTCGAAGATGGTGGTGTCCGCGATGAAACCGTTTTTCGCCAACACCGCCGAAAGGACGCCCCCGTAGGACGTATAGCCGAAGTTGTTCTTGAGCCACTGGATCCTGCCGTCGAGAAAACCCCATTTGCGTAAAGACGGTACCGTCGCGTGAATGGCGGCATGCCCCAGGGCATGGGCGGTCTCTTCCACGGTCAGCTTTAACAGCTTGGCGGCCGTGGTCACAGCGCAGAAGATCTGCCAGGTATTGATCCCCCGGACCTGCCGGGTTCTCTCCGGCGTGGGTTTGATCCCGTTGGAAACCCGGATGCCGATCTCATACCCCGCCGCCACCGCTTCGATGAGCTGTTTTCCGCTCACGGCGTCCCGCTCCCCCAGGCTCAGGGCCACCGGCACGATGGTGGATCCCGGGTGGCCGTCGTAGGTATCGTCCAGGTCCAGTGTGGTGGCCAGGTAGGCGTTCACGTAAACGGCGTTCAGGAGGGGAAGGCGGTGCCGGGTGCCGTAAACACCGGCCTCCGGCACCCCGCCCATGGCACCGTAAATGTCGATGATCTTCTTTCCCTGCACCGGCAGGGTGCCGCCGATCATGCAGGCGATGGAATCGAGAATGAGGGCCTTTGCCTTTGCAACGACCTCCGGCGGAAGGGTTTCGTGCCGGATCCTTTCGGCGAGGCCGGCCAGAATATAGGTGGTACGAGAGGTTTTTTCCACGTTGACCGCTTTGGGATTTTATGCTTTCCACCGTTGCATTTTTTAAGTTGCGGCCGGATATAACATCCGGCCGTACACCCGGCCCGGCAATGCCGCGATTCGGCGGCGTGCGATTATCGTTTGTCCCAACCCGGAATCGGGTACACCACTGTTCCGGTGGCCACGTCTTCCGGAAAGAGCAGCACCAGGTGCTGCTTGCCGTCTTTTTTCTGGACCTGGGTCACGACAAAGGGCATCAACAGCTGCTTTCCGGTTTCGTCGATTTTATATGGCCCGGTCATGACCGTCACCTTTTCCGATAGCGCCAGGGCCGCTTTCTTCAGGGGGTCGCTATCCAGGGAATCCGCCTTTTCAATGAAAAGTCCCAAAAGCACGCCGGCGCCGTAGGCCAGGGAGGTCTGGAAATCCGGGGGATTTTCAGACTTGGGAAAGGTCTCGGCAAAGGCGGCTTCGAATTCGGCGCGGGACATGCCCGCGGTGACCTTCCAGTTCAGGTTTTCATGATAAAGCGTATGCCCGAAGATGTACAGCCCGTCATCTCCCAGATCCGACCACTGGGGCATTCCGGAATAGACCATGTAGACATACGGAAACATGAGGCCGGCTTCCTTCATTTGCCGGATCATGATTTTCTGGTCGTCCATGTAAGCGGAAGCGTAAAATCCGTCGGCCTTGCTCATCCGGGCCTTCTGGAGCAGGATGGTGAAATCCTTGGTCCCCGGAGAAAATTTCTCATACTGGACCACCTCGAGACCGTTGGCTTCGGCCAGGCGCTTGGCATGCCGGGCCAGCCCGGCGGGAAAGGGCTCGTCCACGTAAACCACGGCGAGCTTTTTCACACCGAGTGTCGTCATATGATCGATCTCGGGCTTGGGCATCAGGGAGACGGGGGTTTCCGTTGCGGATACGATGTACTTGTGCCCCTGCTCATAGATGGCGTCCGACGCCGCGGACCAGATGACCAGCATCTTCCCGTACTTCTCCGTAATGGCCGCGGCGGCGCCGGTTAGGGTGGACCCAAAAGGGGCAAAGCAGACATCCACTTTGTCTTCGTTGATGAGTTTTTCGTAGAGCTTGACCACGGTCTCCTTGTCGCTTCGATCATCGTAGTAGATCAACTTCACCGGAATTTTCTTGCCGCCCAATTGAAGGCCGCCGGCCTGGTTGACGGTTTCCGCCCAGATCTTGATCCCTTTGAATCCCTGGGAAGAGGCGAAGGTATAATTTCCGGTGGTGGAAATGGTCAGCCCGATCTTGATCACGTCCTTTGCCGGAGCGGCTCCCGTCATCGGGCCGGCCAGCAGAAGAGCGACAACGGCCATCAGGGTCAATGCGTTTCGTGTCATGATTCCCTCCCTTTCTTTTGTTGTTTTGGATGAAAACGGTTCAATCGAGCCATCCTTTGATGGTTTCGGTGAGGCGGCCGGCGAAATCCTGCCGAGTGCCATCGGCCTTGTTTTGCCCCAGTTCCAGGACATATATATAATCGGCGATGTCGAAGGCCTGGCGGACGCGCTGATCCACCATGACGATGGTGATCTTCTCCGATTTCAGATCTTCCAGGGTGGCGTAAATCTGGGCGGCGATACGGGGTGCCAGGGTTGCCGTGGGTTCGTCCAACAGGCAGATGCCGGGGCCGGTTAAAAGGGATCGGCCGATTTCCAGGATTTTCTGCTGCCCGCCGCTGAGCAGCCCGGCCGGATCCCCCTGCTTTTGGGCCAGCATCGGAAAGCGCTCGAATACACCCTCGATGGCGTCTCGGACCCGGGCCTTATCCGCCTTGAATATCCAGGTACCCAATTCCAGGTTCTCTTTGACGGTCAGTTCGGGGAAGATACTCCGCAGCTGGGGGACATAGGCGATGCCCATCCGGATAAACTCATGCACCTTGCGGCCGGTGATCTCTTTTCCCCGAAGCCGGATGGATCCCGATATGGGCTTCAAGAGGCCGTAAAGGGCCTTGAGCAGCGTGGATTTTCCCGCCCCATTGGGACCGATGACGGCGGTAACCAGGCCTTCCCGGGCGCAAAAGGAGACGTCCTTTAAAATATGGATATCTCCGTAATAAGCGACGGTCAGGTGTTCCGCTTCGAGTATGGCCATGAAAAATTATCCCAGATACGCGTCGATGACCCGCTTGTCGGACTTGATCTCTTGTTCTTTTCCTTGTGCGATGATTCTGCCCAGGTCAAAGACCACGATTTTATCCGAAAGGGCGTACACCGATTTCATGTCGTGGCTGATCAGCACAAAGGTTTTTCCCATGCGCCGCATTTCGCGGATTTCACCGTAAAACCGGGCTTTCAGCGCCGGGTGAACGCCGGCAAAGGGTTCATCGAGGAGGATCAAATCCGACTCGGCGATCCAGGCGCGAAGGAGTTCGATGAGTTTCTGCTGCCCTCCGGAAAGATCGCCGCCCCCATGCTGGGCGAGATCCCCCATCCCCACCCGTTTCAGGAGTTGAACGGCCTGTTCCCGGAGCCGGGCCGGGCTTTTCCTGGAACGCAACACCGGCGCCAGGACATTGTCGATCACCGAAATCTTTTTGAAGACCCGGGCCACCTGGAACGTCCGTCCGATGCCCAGCGCCGCGATTTCGTGCGGTTTGCGCCCCACCAGGGGTTTTCCCCGGTAGGTGATGCTCCCCTTTTCCGGAACATAAATCCCGTTGATACAGTTCAAAAGGGTGGTCTTTCCCGACCCGTTGGGACCGATGACCGCCGTCACCGAATTCTCCTGAATGGCCAGGCTGATGCCGTCCAGCGCTTTCACGCCGCCGAAGGATTTTTCAAGGTTTTTGACGTTCAGCAACGGTTCCATTCCCATCGGTTCCGGCATTTCTAAATCCGCGTCGACACCTTTCCCAGGAGTCCCTGGGGGCGGACCATGACCATGAGGATCAAAATGACGAAGGCCACCACCGGGGACAGGGCCACCGGCATGAACACGGAGCTGACGCTTTCGGCAAGCCCGTAAACCAGCCCGCCCAGAAGCGCGCCGAGAGGGGTGCCCAGCCCCCCCAGCACGATCACCAGAAACGCGATGGTGGTGTACGTCTGTCCCTGAACCGGCGTGATGGCGGGAAAGCTGAGGGTGACCAGGCACCCGGTAATGGCCACGATGGAAAGCCCGATACCGAAGACCAAGGCCGACACCCGGCGGACATCGATGCCCAGGATGGACACGGCATCCCGATTTTCGATGATGGCCCGCACCGCCTTTCCCGTGTACGTCCGGTAGAGAAAAACGCTGATGATTCCGATGGCCAGGGCGCACACCCCGGCGCTGATCAATCTTCCCAACGGTAAAAAGACCGGCCCGATGATCCAGGAAACCCGGGAAAACGGAAACGGGACCCCCCGGGGATCCGCTTTCCAGATCAGAAGAATCACCGATGTGATCACCAGGGAGATTCCGAAAAACGTCAGAAAGGAGGCGATTTCCGGATCATCCGACTGTTGGATCCGCTCGTAAAACAGAGCATGCAACAAGAGTCCCAAAATGAAAAACAAGGGAAGGACCACGAAAATGCTTTCCAGGGAATTCAATCCCCACAGCCGGTTCAGGGTAAAGGCCATGTACGCCCCCAGCATCATGAATTCCCCATGGGCGAAGTTGACGATGCGCATCACGCCGTAAAGGATGTTCATGCCGATCCCGATGAGCCCGTAAATGATTCCCATCAGAATACCCGAAATCACGGCCATGAGAAGCAGTTCGTGCATGCCTTTTTTGCCGCCTATTTCACCAGTTGCCCCAACCCGGGCCACTTCCGCAGGGCTGTCCCGGCGATGCCCCGGGGCATAAACAGGATGAGAAAAACGATCATGAGGCCCAGCACCAACAGGTTCAACACGGGAAAGCGGCCCCAGATGAAATCGTCGAGCCCGTACATGAAAACCGCACCGAAAACCGGGCCGATGACGGTTCCCAGTCCGCCGAACATGGCATAAACGATGGTCTTGGCGGTGACCATCATGTTGAATGACGTGGCGGGATCCACAATGGCCGTGAACCACGCTTCGATGCCGCCCGCCACGGAAGGAATGGCGGCGGCGATCATCCAGGCTTTCAGACGGTTGGCCGGGACGTTGATGCCCAACACCGAGGCGGCCGCCGCATCGTCCCGGATACAGCGCAGCGCGACACCCAGCCGGGAGCGCGACAGCCACAGGACCGTGAGAGCGCTTAAGACCATGAGCCCGAGCATGAAGTAATAACTCGTCAGGGGACGGTACGCCCGGGAAAGGGTGATCCCGAAACTGCCTCCCGACCATTCAAAGGGGAGATTGGCCACCAGGATCCGCAGGACCATGGCCATGGCGAAGTTGACGATGGCAAAGTAGATCCCCCTGAGCCGAAGGGTCGGCGCGACGGCCAGCGCCAGGGCCGTACCGATGCACCCGGACGCCAGGATGGCCGCGGGAATGGGAATATGGAAACGGCTCCACAGGACCGCCGTCACATACGTGCCCACCCCGTAGAACATGACGTAGCCGAAAGGAAGATATCCCACGAACCCGTAAATGATATTAAAGGCGCACGCCATGGTGATCCAGAACATCATGTAGAAAAAATACGGCAGGGACACCGGGAGCAAGGGCACCACGAAAAGAAACACCACGCCGGCCGCAATGGACGCCCACGCTAAAACGGAGTGGCGACCCATGATCCTTTTCCTGCCGGCGTTTCTGCGATTCCGTCAAACATGGACATAGGTTTCCAGTTCCCAGGGATGCACCGTGGTGGAAAACGCCTTGACCTCCTTGCCCTTGATGTCGAGGAAACGGGAGACAAAGGCATCCCCGAAGGCATTGCACAATACCCGGTCCGAGGCAAAGGCGTTGAGCGCCTCCCTGAAGTCTCCGGGAAGATCCTGAATCCCCCGGCGGCGCCTTTCCTCAGGTGTCAGGGCGTAGATGTTGTCGTTGACGGGGGCCAGCGGGTCCAGCCGGCGCCGCACCCCGTCCAACCCGGCGGCAAGCAGGGCCGCATAGGCCAGGTAGGGGTTGCAGCTGGAATCGGGATTCCGGGTTTCCACCCGCATGGCCCGGGGGTCCCCCTCCGGTATCCTCAGCAGGCTCGACCGGTTCCCGAATCCCCAGGAAACATAGACCGGCGCCTCCCATCCGGGGACCAGCCGCTTGTAGGAATTCACCGACGGGTTGGTGATCCCGGTCAATCCCCGGGCGTGGTCCAGGAGCCCGGCGATGAAATGCCGGGCGATGTCCGAAAGGGCATCGGCGTTCCGGGGATCGTAGAAGAGGTTCGCACCGGCGGCCGCGTCCTTGAGATTCAAGTGCACGTGCATCCCGCACCCGTATGTCCAGACAAAGGGTTTGGGCATGAAGCTGGCGATGAGTCCCTTTTGGGCGGCCATATGCTTGACCACCTGGCGGTAGGTCATGGTCTGATCCGCCACGCTGAGGGCATCGGCGTAGGCGAAGGTGATTTCGTGTTTGCCGTTGGGCACCTCGTGGTGGTTTTTTTCCGTAACGATCCCCATGGCGTCCAGGGCCCGGCTGACGTCTTTGCGGAACGCCGCTCCCTTATCATAAGGATCCATATCGAAATAAGACGCCCGGTCGTTGGGAATGTATTCCCCGTTTTCGTTTTTCTCCAAAAGAAAGAACTCGATCTCGGGGGCCACCATGAAGGCCCATCCCGGACCGAATTCCGATTCCATTCCGGCCACGGTCTTTTTCAAAAGCCCCCGCGGATCCGCCTCGAAAAGACGGGACCCGTCCCCGGTGAAGACGTCGCAGATGAACCGGGCGCTTTTGTTTTCGACATCCCCGAACGGCAGAACCCGGTAAGTGGCCGGATCGGGTTTCAGCATCAGGTCGCTCTGGTTCACCGGTACGTATTTGCAGGACGAGCCGTCGAAGCCGAGCCCCTTTTCCAGAAGTTGTTCGATGTTCCGGGCCGGATGCACCAGTTGTCGAAATTTTCCGTCAAGGGTGGTGAATTGAAAATGGACAAATGCGACCCCGTCTTCCCGGATCCGTTTCTCAATGTCTGGCATATGGAAGGTCACTCCTTTTTCTTTGATCCAACAGCAAAAGGGCCTGCAGGAGACACTGGGCGCCTTTGACGATACTTGACGTTTCGGTGAATTCCTCCGGACAATGGCTGCGGCCGGCCCTGCAGGGGATAAAGATCATCCCGGCTTCGGTGATCCGCGACAGATGGGCGGCATCGTGCCCCGCCATGCTGATGAGGTTCCGCCGTTTGAGCCCGAGGCGGTCGGCGGCTTCGGCGATGGCCTGCTTCACCGGGGAGGAAAACCGTACCGGTGCGCTGTCATAGGTCACGATTCGCTCGATTTGAATTTTTCGGAGGGCGTCGGTTTCTCGGATGCGGTCTTCCAGTTTTTGGCGGATGCGGCGGATGCGGTCCGCGTAAAAGCTGCGGACTTCCATATCAAGGGTCACCCGGGCCGGGGTGATGTTGATGGAGTTGGGAAACACGGAAATGTGGCCCACGGTGGCCACGGCCAGCCCGTCTTCTTCTTTTGCCGCGGCTTCAAGTTTTAAAATGATTTCCGATGCCGCGCACAGGGCGTCTTTCCGCCGGTCCATGGGCGTGGTGCCCCCGTGATCCGCCTCGCCGGTGAGGATGAGGGTTTGCCGGAAAATCCCGGTGACGCCTTCCACGACCCCGATGTCCCTTTTTTCCGAATCCAGAAACGGCATTTGCTCGATGTGCAGTTCCAGAAAATACGCGATCTCTTCAGGAGAGCGGACCGCGCCGTCCATCTCTTCCATGTTTCCGCCCACGGTCTTCAAGGCGCTCGGGAATTCGTTCCCCCGCTCATCCATCAATCGGCGCACATCTTCTTTTTTGATGATCCCCGCCATCCCCCGACTGCCGAAGGTGGAAATCCCGAAATCATTGGGTTCTTCGGCGGTCAACAGGCACAACTCGAAGGGATGATCCGTTTCGATGCCAAACAGGTCCAGGACGCGGAAGGCTTCCAGGGAACTGAAAAGACCGGCGGGGCCGTCGTACCGGCCGCCGTTCCGGACCGAGTCGAGATGCGATCCGGTTAAAATCGCCGGCCAGTCCCGGTGTCGTCCCGGCCGCCGGGCAAAGATATTCCCCAGTGCATCGATACGGATATCGAGGGAAAACTCGTTTTCCAAAATTTTTAAAAACACCTTCCGGGCTTCCACATCCTTATCGGTGAAGGCCAGGCGTGTCACGCCGCCGTCCGGGTCTTTCCCGATTTGTCCGAATCGATCAATCAGCCCGGCCATGCGGCTTAAATCAAAACCCGCTTTGAGTTGTTCGACGGAGATCATGCTTCCTGCCGCTATTGATCAAGTGGGTTGGGTGTAAAACGCCTCATATAAAAATCCCCACGCTTTTGGCCAGCTCTTCAAACTCTTTGGCCAGGGTTTCCGATTCCTCGCGGTTGGCTTTTCCCACCCGGGTGACGATCATGTTGAACAGGCACAGGGCAGAACAATAGGAGTCGAAAATGGTGCTGAAGGTCACCGGGATGGTAATGGAGATGTCGCTAAGCTCCACGAGCGGGGAGTCGATCCGATCCGTGATGCCGCATATGGCCCCTTCCCGCTTTCTGCAGAATCGAACAATATCGAGGGTCTCCCTGGGGTAGCGGGGAAATGCGATAGCGATCAAAAGGTCTTTTTCCGAAAAGGAAAGGAGCCGGTCGTAAACCGCGGTCTCTCCCGAGGTGACGGCGGATACGTTGCGCTTCACCTTGCCCAGAAAATAGGAGAAATACTGGGCCAATGCCGCCGATCCCCGGGTCCCGATAATAAAAACCTGATGGCTTCGGCAGATTTGCTCCACCAGGTTCTCGAAGGGTTGGCTGGGGAAGGATTTGACCAGAAGATCCAGCGTGCAGATTTCCTGGACGATGATATCGAACTCGGAGTTGTTTTTTTTGCTGTTTTTCCCCAGGCTCAGCCGGAGTCGCTCCGTGGAGGTGAGCCTTTCCTTCAACAGGGCCTGGATCCGTTCGATAAATGCGCTGTACTGGGAAAAACCCAGAAACTGGGAAAACCGGATCACGGTAGGCTGGCTGACGCCCACCTCCCGGGCCAGCTGGGTGGCGCTCATGAAGGCGGCTTTTTCATAGTTGTCCATGAGATAGGCGGCGATTTTGGCGTGCTGTTTGGAAAACCGGCCCCGATGTTCCTTGATCCGCTGGAGGATATTCTGTTTTTGCATGAATTCCTTCCTAAGCATTGACATGAATAATAATAATATTCATACATGGGCTGATGAAGCGATTAATTCATTGTATCGGGGTTGTCAACCCTTTTCTCACGGATTTTTTGAAAGGTCCGGACGCCCTGAAAGGCCGACAGGCAAAACAGCCGCCGGACCTTGAGAATCCTCCGGCGGTGCTTGTAAACATACGCCTTGCCGTGCTATGAAATTATAATCGAATCTTGACCGAGGAAAGCTGTTGATATCCATTTGCCCTGCCGGAAATCCCCGGTCTTCGGGGCAGAAAGGCGCCAGATCGGATCCGGATGCAGATCGTTACCACCCACAAAAACACCGATTTTGACGGCCTCGCCGCCACCCTCGCCGTCACGTTCCTTTATCCGGAAACCACGGCGGTGCTCCCCAGGGCGCTGAACCCCAACGTCAGAGCCTTTTTGTCCATCCACAAGGATCTGTTTGCGATCAAAACCCCTGTCGATATCGACCTGAACGCCGTCACCCGGCTTATCGTCGTGGACACGAACCAGTGGAAGCGCCTGGATCGGATGGAAGCCCTGAAAAACCGTGCGGGGCTTGAAATCATCGTCTATGATCACCATGATGAAGCCGGTACCATCCGGGCATCCAGGGAAACACGGGAAATCATCGGCGCCGTGACCACACTTCTGGTGAGGGAACTCAAGCACCGCCGCATTCCCTTGACTCCCATCCAGGCCACCTTGCTGTTGACGGGAATATACGAAGACACCGGACACCTCACCTTCCCCTCCACCACCGCCGAAGACGTCTATGCCGCGGGATGGCTTTTGGAAAAGGGGGCGGATCTCGACATCTTGAGCACCTTTTTGAAACCCGCGTACAGCGAAAAACACAAGGCGGTCCTGTTTAGCCTGCTCCAAAACGCCCGGCGCATCAAAGTGAAGGGGCACCGCATCAGCATCGGCAGGGCGCCCATCCACGGCCACATCGACAACCTGGCGGTGGTGGTGCGCATGCTCATGGAAATCGTGAATGTGGACGCCGCGTTCGGCGTCTTCAGCAATTCCGACAAACGCCGCTGCATGGTCATCGGCCGGAGTCAGTCCGATGCCCTCGATGTGGGCGTCATCCTGAGGAGCATGGGGGGCGGCGGCCACCCCCGGGCCGCGTCGGCCCAGATCAAAGACGCCAACCCGGAGGCCGTGGAACAGTGGATCCTGGAGTTGATCCGTGGAAATCAGCAGGCCTCGGTGCAAGTCAGCGACCTCATGTCCTTTCCGGTCACCACCATTTCCCCCGGCGCCAGCATGGAAGAAGCGGCCCGGACGCTTCGGCAGAAGGGCATCACCGGAGTCCCTGTGGTCAATGGGGGACGGGTCGTCGGGATGATCTCCCGCCGGGATTTCAGCCGGCTGCGAAAAGAATCCCAGCTCCACCGGCCGGTGAAAAGTTTCATGTCCGTGAACCCCCAATGCATCGAACCCGGGAAAAGCCCCATGCAGGCTGCCCAGATCATGGTGAAACACGACGTGGGACGCCTCCCCGTGGTGGAAGACGGGCGACTTATCGGAATCGTCTCCCGGTCGGATATCATGCGGTATTTTTACGATTTGCTTCCCGATTGAACAGGGCGATGTCCGGTATTTCCACTGCCGGAAGGGATGCGGTGCGGCGTGGCTCAGGGGGAGTGGATCCCCGTTACCGGCACCCGCAGGAAATCCAATATCCCCCTGAAAAGGGATGCGCTGTGGGAGAGCTGCCGGTAGGCTTCTTCTTTTGTCAGGATCCGGTCTTCGAATTCCAGGCGGTATCCAAGGCGCCTGGCGTCTTCTCCAATCCGGGCGATGTGGCGGGCAAGATCGGCTTCGGAAGAAATGACGATATCGTATACCCGGATCTTATCCAGGTGGCTCAGTATCTCCGGGTTGACCACAGCGTCGAAGGCCGTGTGGTTTTTTCGGTTGAAGGCATTGTGTTCAATATTGTGCAGGGGCTGGGACAGGTCCCCCACGTAATGGGCGCAAAAGCCTAGCGGATATTGCCCGTATTTCCCTTCCGCCCGCCGCCTCTGATATTCCCGAACGGACGCGACGACGGCGCCGTAGAGGTGCCCGGCGGGATCGATCCGGTTGTATTTTTCGATCTGGGAAAAGACCCTGGCGGGTGTGACCCTTGTCTTTTTCGAATTATTCACGAAATGGTTGTGGGCTTCGATTTCCCCGGCCTTGAGTTTGGCCATGTCCGCCCCCGTGGCGTTATACCACTTGGCGTATCCGGCGACCTTGGCGATGGCGATGTGGGTTTCATCCTGCCATGCAGATAATTGAAGGGGATTGCAAAGGCCGATGAGGGTTGCCAGGATGAAAATGTGTCCTTTTTTATGCATATTCCGTTACAGGGGCAGACGCGTGCCGATACCTTTTTCCATCGCGCGATGATAGACCAAAGGCGCCACGGCCATGTCGTCGACGGCCAGGCCCAGGTTGGCCGCAAAGGTCCTTTCTTCAGCGGTTTCCCGTCCCGGTTTTTTTCCCGTAACCAATTCCCCCAGCTCCGCGTACACCGGCGGGCAGTTTTGAAAAAACCCCATGACCTCCTTGTAGTACGTGTATTGCCCCAGGTGATCGGTGGTCCACTTCTCGGCCTGGCCGACACGTTTCTGAGACAATGACCCAAATCAGGGAGGAATTACACTACAGGTCGTAAAGGTCGTCGGGTAATCATAAAACGGTGTCGATGCATTTTGCAACAGGGATGAAATCCGGTTGACCTCCTTTCTGAAGTTTTGGTGGTTTTTTCAATCGGCGTTTTGTTTTACCACCATGGCCTTTTTTAAGCCCTGGTGGCACTGATTGGAGGTCACGTAATCGATGCCGGATTGGTAGTACTCCTGGTTATATCAGGGGAAGAATCGATCAAAGTAATCGCCGGCCTCGGTGAGGTCCAGGAAGCGGCCGGGGTACCCGGGAGATTGTTTAACGGTACCGAAGGCAGACTCGACAAAGGTATTGTCATTGGGGGTTCTCGGGCGGGCAAAGATCTGGGGCATCTGATGGATCTCGAACATCTTTTGAACGGACTTGGCTTTCATCTGGCAGCCGCGGTCGTTGATGATTTCCGGGTGTTGGTTTTCGGGAAGATCCAGGATGTTTTCGGCCAGCAACCCGCCTTCGATGAGCCGGTGAGCTTCCAAGGCCCGCTGATGCCAGCTGACCAGCCAGTGGATGGCTTTCCGGGAATATTCGTCGAGCAACAGGTACAGATAGAGAAACAGCCCTTTTTCGAAGGTGAAAAGGAAGCTGATATCCCAGCGCCATCGCTGATTGGGGCCGGTCAGTGCCTTTCGCACCGGCGGAAGCGACTTGCCGCTGTGATATCCATGTGTTCCCCTCAGCCCCATCAGCCCCTCGGAATGTAAGATGCGATACACCGAAGAAAAACAGACAAAGAAGAATCCCTCGTCCCAGGCGGTCACCGCCAGGAGACGATGGGACAGATCGGCATATCGTTCCTCTTTGACCATGGTCAAAACCGCCTACCGTTCCACCGGTAACAGCCGATGGACCGGTTCTCTGGGACCCGGTTTTTTGTTTTCAAGGGACAACCCGTGTTTTACCCGGCTTCGCCACCGGTTGACCCTGCGGCGTTTAATCCCCCACATCCGGCACGTTCGACTTACGGAGAGCCCGGTCTCCTTTCCCTGGACCATGGTGAATACAATCTCTCGTTTTTGCTCCGATACCAGCCAACACGCGCTTATCGCTCCCAGAAACCCCCATTCGTTTTTTTCTCAATATGGCCACCTCCAGGGCCATCTCGGCCAAGACGCGCTCCTTTTCCTCCAGTTCCTGTTTTAACGTTTCGTATTGCTCCAAAGAGACCATCTTCTTTTTGGCCATTGGCTGATCCGCCAGACGCTCCAGCGCCTCTTCTTTCACCTTTTGACGGATCCGGGCCAGATCCGTCGAGTACAGCCCCTCCCGCCGTAACACCTCGGACGCAGGAACGTCGACTCTTTGGGTCTCCAAAAAGATCTGGAACTTTTTCTCCGGCGATAAAAACCACCGTGCCTTTTTGTCGTCTGAAATACCGTTGGAATGGCTGCTCATGGTCTGTCTCTCCTTTTCAGGCCAGCGGGTGGGGACGCATCTGGTAATGTGTTCCAGACAATCGGCATGGCGATACCATTGACTGTCCGCGAAATTTAATTTGCCTTTTACAGAGTTGACATGGAGGTAGGTCCAATGCTGAGAATATTTTTGCGTTGTATAACTCCCTGCTTTTATTGAACAAGAAAAAATCAACTGTTAAAGATCAGTTAAAATGTTTACCTTCTATCAGGCAAAGTATGCTTTAGCCGGAGGAACCGTTTTTTATTGACAAATAGTTTAATTAAGAATAATCGTAAAATTAGTTTATTATTTTATTAGGGTAAAATCTACCAGGTACTCAAATAAAAAATAATTTTTTATTGACAAATAGTTCAATTAAGAATAATCGTAAAGTGTGATTCACTGCATCAACTATATGACGATAACAAGGAGGTGAGATCATGAAAAAGACGAAACTTTTTATTACGATGTTTATCGGATTGATTATTTCTGTAATTTTAAGCGCCACCGCTTTGGGGGCTGATCCGATAAAGCTGGGCGTAAGCACTAGCCTAACCGGACCGGCCGCAGGATATGGGATTCACATAAAAAATGGTGCTGAAATGGCTGTAGAAGAAACAAACAAAAATGGAGGAATCAATGGGCGCTTAATCAAGCTCATAGTTGGAGATAACAGGGGTGATCCCACTGAAGGTGTGGCAGTGATTAATAGACTGATAACCAAAGATCAGGTGGATGCACTAGTTGGTGGAAACATGAGTTCCCTAGTGCTTGCGCATATGAGTATCGCTGAAAAAGAAGGTGTTCCTTATATTGTGGTGGGAGCCTCTAATCCAGCCATCACCCGGCCGGGAAATGAGTTCACTTTCCGCCTGCATCAAAGCGATGCGACCGCTGCCAAACAAGCGGCGGAATTTGTGGTCAACAAGATGAAAAAGACAAAAATTACAGTAATGCATGACACAAATGACTATGGAACCGGTTGCAAGGACCATTTCGTAAAAGCCCTCAAGGCAATGGGGATAGAGCCTCTAACAATTCAGGGTTACAACACAGGTGAAAAAGACTTTTCAGTTCAGGTTCTAAAAATCCGGGAAACAAAGCCTGAATTTTTGGGGTTGTTCGGAGTTTTACCCGAAGTTTCCATGATTACTAAGCAGATTAGAGATCTTGGAATGCAGGATTTGGGCATCATCATGACGGGAATATCGCAGCCAAAATACATCGAGTTGGCCCCCGAGGATTCGGAAGGGGTTCTCGCTGTAACACCTTTCAATTCAGCCATGAAATGTCAGGAAGCTCATGATGTTGCCGCTAAATATATAAAAATTTTCAACATGGACCCTCCTCATCAAGTCACAAATACCTATCAAGCGATAAAATATGTCTACGCGCCCGTCTGGGAAGAAGTCGGAACAGACAAGGTCAAAGTTCGCAATGCGATACGCAAGCATAACTGGAATGCTTTCTGTTCTGAAAATTACTTTGACGAAAACCACCAGGTGATTATGGACTCTGTTGTTATTGAAGTGAAGGATCAGAGTTGGAAAGTTTACGAATAGTATAACCCTCTACAACGTCTGAAAACGGGTATGCCCTGGTCGATAAACGACTGTTTATTCCCAAGCATGGCTTACGGAGGATTACCGTGAAAGGCGCAGAAAGTGCAATCTGCAATCTTTCTTCCAAAACGATTTTTCGCACAAAGCATGAGTTGATCGATAAATGCTGGATGTCTTCGGTAAAGAAAATGTACTGCCGTTCAAGTGCGTGCTGGCCGACGTGATTTACAGCGGCCCGGAGTTTATCGCGGCAGTTGATCGACTGCCGGACAAAACGTACTTTGTGAAGAAAAATTTACTCAGAAAAAAATAAACGCCCAAACCGTAACCTTATTTTCCTAAAAATTGTGCTAAATTATCCTGACCTGCATAAAGGACTAAAGGGAGGAGGAATAGAGGACTATTGAAAGAAATACTATGAAGCCACCTACCTAAAAGGTAAATAAATGAAACTCGTTTTCCAATACATCTTAATCGGCATAGCCATCGGAAGTGTTTACGGATTGATAGCATTTGGATTTACAATGATCTATCAAGCACTTCAACACTTCAATTTCGCCCAAGGGCACTTGGTTATGTTTGGCGGTTTTATCGGTCTCACAGCGGTTTCTGCAACCAGCGGGTTTATATCAGGTGTTCTTCAGGTGTTCTTAGTTTTTCTCCTGACCGGAGCCGTTTTTGCTCTGATTTGTGTTGGGCCTCATTTTCTTGTTCATCGTCCGATTCTAACACGTAGTGAAAAAAAAGATGAGGGCATGGCCCTGCTTCTTGGCACGCTTGGTGTCGGATTTATACTGGAGGATCTGGCGATTATTATTTGGTCTTCCGAACCTCAGTTTTTCCCTAGAATAATGGGAAAAGGATTAATCGATATAGCCGGCATCGGGCTTCCCGTAGTGTACGTTTGGATCTTTATAGCATCAATCGGGCTCGTTGTTGTTATAAATTACTTTATGAAATTTACTAAACTGGGTTTTGCCATGAGGGCTTTTTCTCAGGATAAGGACACAGCCGCACTCATGGGAGTTAATTTAATGCAAACATTATATGCAATTTTTGCGTTAACCTATGTGGTCGGCGGCATCGCCGGCGTTTTATTGGCACCCAGCTTTTATGTTTTTTTCGGTACTGGCTTTATATGGGGAATTAAGGGTTTCACAGCTGCAATTTTCGGCGGGCTTGGGAGTATTCCCGGCGCATTTATTGGGGGGATTATGTTAGGTGTGCTCGAAAGCATGGGCGCTGGCTTGATATCGGCGGCATATCGCGATGTAATAGCACTAGTGCTGTTGATAGTCATCCTTATATTTAAGCCAACCGGAATAATGGGGAAGAAAATTATACAAAAAGTGTAAAGGGATTATTCATTGAAATACGGTATTAAAGTTTATTTGTTGACGATTATAATTGTTCTTCTTCTTTTTTTTCCCCTTTTTACGGACAATTATATGACCCATGTCGTGGTGCAGGCAGGAATTTATTTGATTTTGACATGGGGCCTTTTTTTGGTGGTTGGAATGGCGGGTGAGATTCATCTGGGTTTGGCTGGGTTCTGGGCGATAGGATCCTATATTTCAGCATTACTGGCAGTCAATTTAGGGGTGCCCTTTTGGTTAAGCTTGCCGATTGCCGCCGTTGTTACCGCTTTTTTTGGTCTGATTATCGGTTTTACCACCTTGAAGGTTTCTGGGTATTATTTGGCCATGGTTACTGTCGGGTTCGGTGAAATTGTTCGCTTAATGTTGCTCAACTGGACTGAGGTTACACGGGGGTCGATGGGAGTAAGGGATATTCCTTATCCTACTTTTTTTGGTGCTTCAATTGATACGCCTAAAAAGTATTACCTTTTGTGCCTTTTCTTTACTGTCGTTGTCGGTTGGGTGACCTATCGGCTCAGTAATTCCAGACTGGGGCTTTCAATGAGGGCCATGGGAAATAACAACTTAGCCGCCGAGTCTGTCGGCATTTTCAATTTTCGATATAAAGTGACTGCAATAATAGTCTGTTCGGCAATGGCTGGTGTGGCGGGCAGCCTTTATGCTCATTACATTACATACATACATCCCGATGTGTATAGTTTAGGGAAATCCATTTTTTTTCTAGTTCTTGTTATCGTAGGAAGTCGGCAAAAGATGGGGGGAGTTGTAATTTCCACGCTTGGCCTGACTTTTTTGTTGGAATACTTACGTATTATCGGAGAATTCAGAATGATTGTTTACGCCGGATTTCTCATATTGACCGTTGTTTTCGTTCCCGAGGGCTTAGGGTATGTGGTCATTCGCTGGATGGGATCCTTATGGAATAAGACGGTACAATATGCCTTGATAATTGTTCATCAGAGAAAAGAAGAAAGTTAGTGGCTATGGCAATTTTGGGCCTCCAAAACGTTACCCTTTCTTTTGGGGGTCTCTTTGCGCTTAAGAATGTATCCCTTGCTGTGGAAGAGAAGGAGCTCTTGGGAATCATCGGTCCGAATGGATCGGGTAAAAGCAGCCTTTTTAATGTGATTACCGGGCTTTATCAGCCAAATAAAGGGAGCAGCGTTTTTTTCAAGGGCAACAATATAGTCGGCAAATCAATGCATCATATAGTGCGAAGTGGGATATATAGAACTTTTCAAAACATACAGTTATTTGACAGGCTCACCGTTATTGAGAACGTGATATTGGGGCAATACCGCTTGATTAAAGCGGGAGTTACCGAAGCCCTATTCGGGGGAAAAAAACTGCGTGAACAGGAAAAAAAACAACTCGATACGGCTTTGGAATTGCTTGCACTCGTTGAACTTGAAGATAAGAAGGATTTCATCGCTGGAAGTCTTTCCTATGGTGATCAGCGAAAGGTTGAAATTGCACGAGCATTGGCCGGCCAGCCCGATTTGTTGCTCCTTGACGAACCCGCGGCCGGGCTTAATTCTTCTGAAAAAGAAACCGCCATGAGACTCATTAAGAATATCAATTTAAACAAAAAAGTCACTGTCATTCTCGTTGAGCACAATATGAGACTATTGATGGGTATTTCCGAACGCGTAATTGTATTGAACCAGGGTGAAATCATCGCAAAAGGAACCCCGAAGGAAATTCAAGAAAATCAAATGGTTATAGAGGCTTACTTGGGCACCACAGAGCATTGATTGTGCAATTCGGTGAACTAAGCTTTGGATCAGGGTTTTGGCATGCTGAAAATCGTCAATTTAAACGTTTTTTATGGAAAAGTGCATGTTCTGCACGGAGTGACGCTTGATGCAAAGGCCGGGGAGCTCGTAACGCTCATCGGCGGCAATGGAGTAGGGAAAAGCACCACGTTAAAAACAATATCCGGCCTGCTTCAACCCCGCTCGGGTAAAATTTGGTTCGACAAAGAGCTCATCAGCGGTATTGCTCCCCATAACATAGTGAAAAAAGGCATAATCCAAGTTCCTGAAGGTCGAAGAGTCTTTCCGGAAATGACCGTCAAGGAAAACTTGCGCATGGGCGGATTTGCCAGAAAGAGAACAGACAGCCTCGAAGAAGATTATGAGCTCGTATTTAAATTGTTTCCTGTACTTAAAGAAAGGATCAAGCAAATTGCCGGAACGTTGAGCGGCGGGGAGCAGCAGATGCTGGCAATGGGCCGGGGATTGATGGGAAAACCACGGCTTCTTTTACTGGATGAACCATCCATGGGTCTGGCGCCCGTTCTCGTCGAAGCTGTTTTCGAAAAAATAATCGAAATCAAAGCACAGGGGATTACAATTGTACTGGTCGAACAAAATGCTCATATGGCCTTAAAAGTCGCTGATAGAGTGTTTGTAATGGAAACAGGTTCCATTGTTGTTTCAGGACCAGCAGCGGAACTTAAAGATACGCAGCATATAAAAGACGCATATCTTGGGGCCGTCTGATGATTTCGATGTAATTGCCTTCAATCGAGCATCGTAAAACATTTTTACAAATCCAACCAACTCTGCCATAAACAAGGGAGGATTGAAATGCTGTTAAACAAGGAACGAGCCATTCAGATCATGGAAGAAAAAGACGTGGATGCATTGATCGCCTCTTCTCTCGAAAATGTCGCATACAGCAGCGATTTTTATGCGCCCACACTGGCTGGTTGGCATCATGTGCAGATTTACACCGTCATAACGCGCGACGATATCATGAACGCCGCGTTTGTTCTTCCAGTTATCAATTTGTTTGAAAATATGGACAATCCTTCCTGGATACAAGATGTACGCTGCTACGGGAAGTTTCCCATCAATGTGCACGCGGAGGCGGAACAATCCAGCGGCCCGGATGCCGAATTCGCCAGCGCCCTGAGAACCTACAAAGATTACGGAAATCCAATCGATGCGCTTGTTTCGGCATTGAAAGACAGGGGGCTGACCAAGGGAAAAATCGGACTGGATGAAATGAGGATAACGCCCGCAAACTGGGCGGCTATCGAAAAACAGCTCCCAGAAGTGAAATTCGTGCCGGGCTATGACATATTTAGATTAATTAGAGCCGTAAAGACGAAAGAAGAAATACTCAGGATAACGGAATCAGCCAATATTGCGGAGGCAGGGATTCTAAAGTCCATGGCTGCCGCAAAACCAGGGGTCGTGGAAGCCGATCTTTTAAAAATTTATTTCCAGGAAATAGCCTCTTACGGCGCAAGGCCTGCATGCTTCTATGTTAATGTGGGTACAAGAACCGGTGTGGCCCTTCTTCCTTCACGCCCTGATGTGGCGATTAAAAAGGGAGACTGCATTAAGTGGGATGTGGGATGTGTTTACAAGAGCTATTGGTCGGACACGGCAAGAACCATCGTTGTGGGCGGCAAGGCGTCGCAACATCAAATAGACATCCATAAAGCGGTTGTCGAGGCCGAGCAGGCAGCGATAGCCGCTGCTCGTCCCGGTATAAGAGCTTCGAAATTATATGAAATTTCCATGAGCACCGTCAGAAAACACAAGATAGCGCCTCAATATGACAGGCCCCATTGCGGACACGGAATCGGGCTGGAATTTTACGATTACCCTGCATGTAGGGATGCAAACGATCCGACCTTCCCAGATTTGACACTCGAAGAGAACATGGTCATCAACATCGAGAATCCATACTATGAAGTGGGTTTCGGATCTGCGCAGGTTGAAGATACCATTCTTATCACCCAGAATGGTGCAAAATTGTTGACGTCGCTTTCCCGGCGTCTTGATCTGTTTTCATAGGAAAGGATTTGTATGTTAACGGGCAAAGTTGCAGTAATTACCGGAGCTGCGAGCGGCGTCGGCAGGGCAACAAGCTTGCTCTTTTCACGGAACAATTCCAAGGTGGTCGGCGTCGACTTGAATCATCGCGGCTTAGAGGAAACAGCCGAGCTCATACGCGCCCAAAACGGCGAAATTCTGCCGGTGACAGCCGACATTACATCGAAAGACGATGTCGAGGCTTTCACCGCAAAAGCGTTGGATATCTATGGTAAGATCGATATTCTTGCAAATATCGCCGGTATAGCGCTCAACACCAATTTTCTAGAAATCAGCGGCAGTGAATGGGATAAAGTGATGGCGGTGAATCTGAAAGGCTCATTTTTTTGCGCGCAGGCTATCGCGCCACATATGATGAAGCAAAAAAGCGGCAAAATCATCAATGTCGCATCCATGGCCGGAAAAGCGGGGGCTGTCGTCGCCGGCATCCACTACTCCGTGTCAAAGGGGGCCGTTATCACCCTCACCAAATGCCTGGCCAAAAAACTCGCCCCTTACGGGATCAACGTCAACACCGTTGCCCCAGGGCCTACGGAAACCGAAATGCTGATGTCTTTCACCCCTCGGGAACGGGATGCGATGAAAAGCCATATCCCCTTGAAGCGTTTTGGAAAACCGGACGACCAGGCGCACGGCATACTTTTTTTGGCGGGTCCGCATTCTGATTTTATCACAGGCGCCACTTTGGATATTAACGGCGGTATTGTCATGGACTGAAATTTCAAATTCAACTGAAGGGGAAAATCGATGAGGTTAAAAAACAAGGTCGCAATCGTCACCGGAGGCGGATCGGGCAATGGACAAGGCATTGCCTGGGGGCTCTCCAAGGAAGGGGCAAAGGTGGCCGTGGCGGACCTGAATCTTGACGGCGCCCAATACACCGTATCGGAAATGGAGAGTGAAGGCCTGGCCCTGAAAGCCGATGTAGCTGAGCGGGCCGAGGTGGAAAACCTGCTCAAGGATGTTTTAAGCCGTTTCGGCAAAGTGGATATTTTGATAAACAACGCCGGGATGGCCCTCATGCAGCCTTTTATGGAAGTCGATGACGAGCTCTGGGGAAAAACCCTCCGGGTCAATTTAACGACTACCTTTGTCTGCTCGCAAGTGACTGCAAAACAGATGATTCAAGACGGCGGCGGTAACATTATCTGCGTTTCATCAATTGGCGGAATCAGGCCGTTGCCGCCCATGTCCCATTACTGCGCGGCGAAAGCCGGCGTCATACTTTTGGCGAAAACGATGGCGTTGGAGCTTGCGCCCCATAAAATCCGGGTAAACGCCATAGCTCCCGGCATAATAGAAACTCCGGCAACCAGGATAAGGACGCAGGATCCGGAGCGCCGCGAAAAATACCTGGCCAATGTACCCCTTAAAAAAATAGGCGCCCCGGCGGATCTTGTGGGAACGATAATCTATTTGGCTTCGGCGGATTCGGAATACGTAACCGGAGAAGTCATACGGATCGACGGAGGTTGGGCCGCTTAACGCAACGGAAGATGTGACATGGAAACCAAGAATATAGAACCCTATGCAGCGGGAATGATCAAGGGAAATCCGTACGACCGGGCAAAGAGAAGAAAATTAGAGGGAAAAATCGTTGCGCTTATGGACGTCATGATCGACAATCGCGGATACCGGTTGATAGCTCAACCTTCGCGCGCCGTATCGGCCTTGGAAATTCACGAGCTGATAACAACCTCTGAACAGGCCGGTCCAGGGGGCGTGGTTAATGACATCGGCGTTATTGGGTTCATGGAATTTACCTTCGGAGGAATCATAGCCGTCGGCGACAGGATTGTGATAGGACAAAAAGAGATCGGTGAGATCGCCGGTTTTGACGAAACCCATTTTCCAAACCACATCAATATCATTATAAAAACGCCCGAGAGAATCAGTGGCTTTGACATAAACGGGGAAGTGGAAGAAAGTGTGAGCATCTACAGATGAAAAAATTGAAAAAGAAAGTGAGGTTGAATGGAAATTGAAGAAAAAATTACAAGTTTGGGACTCCAGCTGCCCGAAGTGGCTAAGCCGGTGGCGTCGTACATTCCCGCTGTGCAATCCGGGAATTTGGTCTTTATTTCCGGACAAATTCCCTTTGTGCATGGAAAGTTGTTATGCAGGGGCAAATTAGGAAAGGAAATCGACCTTGAAAAAGGCTACGAATGCGCCAGGATTGCGGTAATGAACTGCATAGCAGCGCTTAAGTCGGTGATCGGCGATCTCGACAAGGTCAAACGAATCGTAAAGATAACGGGATATGTAAACAGCGCCGCGGGGTTTGAGGATCAGCCGAAAGTGCTCAACGGTGCTTCGGATCTTGTAATCGAAATATTTGGAGAAAAGGGAAGACATTCAAGAACGGCCATAGGCACAAACGAGCTTCCGCTGGCAGCACCGGTGGAAGTCGATCTAATTGCGGAAATTCAACAACAAAAGGAGGCCGAAGAAAATGAGCAAATTTAAGTACAGATTTCAAATGTACCGTGACCTTGAAAGCAAAAAAGGCGTTATTTTGGACGAGGCGGAAAAAGCGTCCAAGGACATTGTGCCCAGCGACATGAGAGGCGGCGTCGGATTGACAGGCGCGGTTTCGGGATGTCATGGAATGATGCTGGATAAAGTTGCCAAGGCGCTCGATGATTCAGCCAAAAAGATCATGCCGAACAAGCTATTAAACGAGGAAATCAGAGAGATCGTCAAGGATGTGTATGGCGATGAGTATGACGGCGCCTTGTGCAGCACCTGCGAGGCGGCGTTGTGGCTGAGCTTTGAAGTGTTGGCAAGCCCGCCGTTTACGGGCAAGGGCGATCCCTACCGTGCACAGTATGTCGCACCCTATGAAAGGCACATGCATCACCAAGCTTCCTACGGCAGGCCTTTTCCTGGAAAATACAAGGATCTTTATGCCGACAGAGGGTGCACCGCCGGCGAGCTCGGATTTTACGGCAAGCGGCAGTATGGCATGGATACCGTGATCGTGCCGTTGGAAGGCGCAAAATACGAATGCCACGGCTTGAAATACCATGTGTCGCCCTTGCTGCTCGATGTCGATCCGGAAAGCTCTTTAAAACGGATCGAAGAGGTGGCCGGCGCACACGCTCAAAACCTGTCCGCTTTTACCTCATTGGGGTATGACACGCCCGGATATGGGTATGCCGTAAAAGATGATGAGGGCGTGCCGGTTCTCCAGAAAGGGTTGGGAGCGCTGGCCCGGAAATATAACGTTCCCTATATTGTCGACAATGCGTGGGGGACTCCGTTCATCGGCACCGACATTCGAAAAATCAACGCCGATGTCATGTTGTACAGCGCCGACAAAGCGGCCCTCGGTCCAACGGCAGGCATCATCATCGGCAAAGAAGAGGTGATGGTCCCCATCCGCAGGGCTCTCGGAATTCATGGCGAGCGATCCGGCACCGGGACATCCCACGGTAAGGCAGCCTATGTGACCATCGATCCCGGCAAGGAGGGGTTGGTCGGAACCATTGCCGCCTTGAAGATTCTCAGAGACACGCCCGAAGTGGCGACAGATCCGGTAAATGGAATTTACGACATCGTGCTTGAAGAGTTCAAAGGATTGAACCCGAAGCTGCGGGAAAATTTGGTTATTTTTAAATCACTCAACTGTTCGGCCGTGGAAATTAACTATCAAAATACGTGGAAAGGCAATGAAATGGGCCTGCCGATCTTTCCAATCGAAGATTTTTACGCCGGATCGGAGCTTCTTATGAACTGCATTGCACGCATGGGAGTCATTCCCACGATAACCTACGACGGAAACATCGTGATTTCCCCGGGCATGGGGACGGTTGATGGAAGCGGAAACCTGCTTGAGGAAAAAATGCGCGTCGCCGTAAAAGCGGTTGCAAAATCAATGGAAATTATCGGCAAATACAGCGGGTATATTGGATGAAGAAATATGGACAGAACCGTGTGGACCCCGAGTTTCATTAACATGGCGGGGCGTGGAAAGTCTTAAAACCTCCCCCGCGGAAGGAGGGAGGCCCCACTTACCGCCCCCCTTCCGCGCGGATAGGAGAAATTTTCAGGGGGAACATCCGGAGGGTATTTCGGGGTGTTCCCCCCATTGAAAGTGTGACGATATGATCATCGATATTCACACGCATCTCTTCAATGAGCAGTGGATTTCCTCCAAATTCTGGGACCATTTGTCCATCTTTCCGAGCACCCTTTATCGCAAGACAAGGATCAAGGATGGCGAGATCAAAAAGCGAAATATGCAGTCTCTCTGGGATTCGACGGGAGAAAAGCTGATCGCGGAGATGGACGAGGCAAAAATAGATTGCGCCGCGGTGTTCGGCTTGGACCTGGCGCTGGCCCTGGGCGAAACCGCGGTTTCAATCGAGCAGCAGAACAAGGAAATTTCCAAGATCGCCGGCCGATTCCCTAAAAGACTCATTTTTTTTGTTAGTGTCGACCCAAGACGGAAAAACGCAATCGATATCCTGAAACGGGGGATTGAAGAATGGGGGGCAAAAGGGGTGAAAATGCATCCCGCCGCCGGTTTTTTTCCTGAAGACCTTGCGTTTTATCCGATCTACGAAAAAATCAGCGATTGGAATGTCCCCATTCTTGTGCACACCGGCATGATTTTGCCTCCACTCAGACATAAATTTACAAAACCCATCCACCTAGACGGCGTTTTGGTCGATTTCCCCCGGATAAACATCATTGCGGCCCATCTAGGATCCTGCTGGTGGGAGGAGCTCGCCTTTATGGCCACCCGGCGGCCCAACCTTTTTATGGAAATTTCGAGTTGGCAACAGTTGGGTCGACAAAACCCCTTGCAATTTATGAAGATTCTCCGGCGCGTTATGGATATTGCAAGCCATGAAAGCGTTCTTTTCGGAACAGACAGCCCCGCTTATCGAGGTTTGCCCATGATCCAATCAAAAGAGTGGGTCGAGTTCATCTCAGAATTGCCCGCAAACCAACAAATCGCGTTCAGACAAGAAGAGGTGGATGCAATATTAGGCGGAAACGCCGCTTTGCTTCTCGATATAGGATGACCCGAATCCGTTCACGGAAGCATCGCGAAGCCAACCGGTAGGCCGCCTGCCGAAACCGAAAATTCCAGGGAGCGCCGAGTTGCGCTCGGCCTCCGGCCGGCGCGAATTTTCCGAGCCCCGAGACAAAAGCCGACAGCACGCACGAGCGCCAATTTCTTCTTTGTCGTTTCACGGATATACTTATCAACCTGTAAACCATTCACGGTCCAATGCGTCATCTTCTTATCACTTCCAAGGAATTTGCACGATTCAACCAGGAAGAAATTCAAAAAATCTGCCTTGAAAGGGGGTGCCGGCCTTTCTTCAACAAGACGGAGGCGCCGATGCGAGCGGAAGACATCTGCCGGATAGACGACGAAACCGTTATTGACGGAATACTTGTTTATTCCAGCTCCGATGAAATCAGCCGATCGGTATTTGAGAGCTGCTCGAACCTAAAGGTCGTCTCGCGTCATGGGGTCGGCTTGGAGAATATAGATCTTCAAGCAGCCGGTGATTACGGAGTTCCCGTCAAAACAACACAGGAGTGTTTTTATCACGAAACGGTGGCCGATTTTACCTTAGGATTGATTCTCGCTCTTTGCCGGGGAATTTGCCAAGGGGATAACGATCTAAAAGACGGATATTGGCACAGGCCTCTTACGGTTGATTTCTGGGGCAAAACACTGGGCATTATCGGCTTGGGGCGCATCGGCAAAGCTGTAGCCCGAAGGAGCAAGGGGTTCGGCGTGACGGTTGTCGGGTGCGATCCCCATGTTGATCCGGCAATTTTCCGTCAGGAAGGCGTCATCTCCTGCACTTTGGACGAGTTGCTGAGTCGAAGCGATATGGTCACCATCCATTGTCCGTTGCATGAGCGGACAGGAAAAATAATAAAGGAAAGGGAGCTGAAACTGATGAAGCCCGGAGCATTTTTGGTCAATACGGCACGCGCCGGGCTGGTTGATCAAGCCGCTCTTGTCAAGGCCTTGAAAAATGGGGATCTTGCAGGGGCGGCAGTCGATATATATGAACACGAGCCGGCGCAAAGCGATCCGTTAGTCCTGTCTCAATTGAAAAATCTGATTACCACGCCTCATATCGCCTCCTTTACGAAAGAGACGATTCGCCGGATGGATCTGCTGGCCGTAAGAAACGCCCTTGAGGCATTTGAAAAGGTTGATAATGAAACTGACCGATGAAGAAAAGAAAATGCTTGACGGCGGCGTTGGTCAAACGATCTCCAAAATGATGGAGCTGCTGGTTGCGATCGGAGAGGCATTTTATGCGGAAAAAATGGCGCCCGTTCAGAGTGTCCATGTAACGTCCGTGGCTTCAACGACTCTGCGTCAAGGCGGAAATAAATTCATCGAAGAGATTGCGTCTTCCCAAACCGGCCTCAGGGTTTTGACAACAGTAAACCCTTCATCGATAGATTATGCCCACATGGATCGGATGCGGATTCCTCGTCACCTTGTTTTGGAACAAACGGATATTGATAAAAACGTCCGTCAAATAGGCGCAGTCCCGTGCTACACGTGTACGCCGTATTTAATTGGAAACCTGCCCCGTTTTGGGCAACACGTCGCCTGGGGGGAAGCCCACGCGGTAATCCTGGCCAATTCGATCTTGGGGGCGAGGACAAATCCCGAAGGGGGGCCTTCGGCCATTGCCTCCGCGGTTACCGGCAGGACGCCTTTATACGGTTTGCACCTGGAAAAAAACCGGAAGAGCGATATCGTTATACGGGTCGAATCCGAACTGAACGGGGTGGCTGATTTCGGGGTTTTGGGATATTGGACCGGCGGGCTGTGCCAAAACAAAAACCCTTATTTTAAAGGCATTTCGCCACACGCAATGTTTGACGAAATGAAAATGCTATCAGCTGGTTTTTCCTGTTTGACCTCCCAGCGCTTGTTTCATGCCGAAGGCCTTACACCAGAGTTCAATGCGGAATACGCCCGCCCTCAAAAAAACAGCGAAACGGCCGTATTCGGAAAAAAAGAATTCGAATCCGTCTGGGAACACTTCAATGCCGTCGGTGACGACTTGTATTGGATAGCCTTGGGCTGTCCCCATTGTTCCATAGCGGAAATCAGAGAAATAGCCGGCCTTTTGAATGGGAAGTCCGTAAGCCCGAACCTGGAGCTTTGGATATGCATGTCGGATTCTGTCAAGCGTCTTTCAGACCGTTCGGGCTACAGCGAAGCTATTGAAAGAGCCGGCGCGAGGATGATAACCGGTACATGTCCGGTCCTGTTCCCCCGGGAGATTTTACATAAGTTGGGTTTTAAATCCGTTGTCACAAACTCGGTTCACATGGCGCATTACCTTGGCGCCGTTTATGGCATTCCGGGTCGCCTCGGTAAACTGGATCAATGTTTGGATGCCTCCTTGCGTGGAAAATGGAAATGAACGACGGAGAAATCGTTTTCAGAGGAAAAAAAATTGTAGGCGGAATAGTTGAAGGGCGGGCTCTTGTCAGTCGCAATACCGTTTGTTTTCTAGCTACTCTTCAAACCGACGGTCTAGTTGTGGAAAGAGGACACGATCTGCTCGGAAAAAACGTAAAAGACCGGATTCTTGTATTTCCGACAGGCCGAGGATCCACATCCGGCGCATACCGGCTATACGACATGGCTCTGGTCGGATGCGCGCCCAAGGCCATTTTGAACATCAAAGCGGATCCGGTGATCATTTCCGGGGCAATCCTTGGAAATATCCCGATGCTTCACGAAATTGCTCCCGAGCTTATTTATAAAATCGAAACAGGCGACCATGTGGCGGTAAACGCCGATGAAGGTCTCATCATGGTGAAAAAGATGGTGAAAAAGCCAAATCGCTGAATGAAAGAGGTCGTATGGAAGGTTTGCAAATCGTTGCCAAGCTTATGGCGCTTGCCGCTAAAACGGCGCCAAAGGGGTTTGGAAAGGATTATCTGGATATACAAATTCTTGATGGTGCAACGATCGATAAACTTGCCGGTGAGATGAGGCAGTGTGCTTTGGAAACGGGCAGACAAGGGTTTGTCGTTGATGCCGAGAGCTTAAAAAGAGCATCGGTGATCGTGCTCGTCGGCCTTAAAGATGCGCCGAGCGCCGGATTGGATTGCGCCGCCTGCGGCTTTGCGTCATGCAAGGAGATGGAGGCACAAAAGCGGGTCGATGGATCATTCAAAGGGCCCCAGTGCGTTGTCCGTTTAACCGATTTGGGCATTGCCATAGGGTCTGCCGTGAGCACGGCGGCATATCATCACGCCGATAACCGGATCATGCTCAATGTCGGTGTAGCCGCCCGCCGGCTGAAAATAAGCAATGCAAATTACCTTGTCGGAATACCGCTCGCGGCTGAAGCAAAAAATCCTTTTTTCGACAGGAAATAAATCAAACCGAGGAGTATCGTTATGCACTAAAAATTAAAAAAAATCTGGGATGGCGGAATCTGACATCCTCTTCTCCCGCAGTTTACAACTAAATGCCGTCAGCTTTATAAATAATTCCTCTATATCCCCCTTTCTTCAATGCTATTCTCCCCTTCCTAAAAGGGGCGTGAATTTTGGATTGGTCCGAATACCAAGGATCAATTCTAAAATTAACAACATTGGTTACAATTTACTTCATGCTCATTATCCATACTGCAACCGCTTCAATGATATTTATAACTTGGACCGCTCGGATTAGATAAATATAACTTCCCGGTTTAATCAGCATTGAAGCGTTTATTATTGACTCTTGCATAAATAAAGAAACGGTGGTATCTTTCCATGCATGAGACCACATGGGAGTCCCAAAGCCTTGGAAGTTCGTCGGCTCCGGGCGATATCGCTCCTCGAAAAGGGTCCTGGGGTGCGAGAGGTTGCGCGGCAATTGGGTTGTTCTCCAGCGTCGGTGAGCCGGTGGAAGTCTGACGTGAAAGCCCGGGGCCCGGATGCGTTGCAACCGAAACCCGCACCCGGGAGGCCGAGACTCTTGAGTTCACGCCAGCGGGCGCAGCTTGTCAAACTCTTGCTCAAAGGCGCAAAAGCCAACGGGTTTTCCACCGACCTTTGGACACTGCCCCGTGTTTCCGAACTCATCGAGTGCACCTTCGGGGTTCATTATCATCCCGCACATGTATGGAAAGTGCTGCGGGGAGAAGGCTGGAGTTGTCAGAAGCCGGAGCGCCGAGCGAAAGAACGAGACGAGGCGGCAATCGAAAAGTAGCAAAAAAAGCGATGGCCCCATATAAAAAAATGCCAAAAGAGCCGGTAGAAGTCTGGTGTTTCTCGATGAGAGCGGATTTATGCTCCAGCCGGTGGTTCGACGGACGTGGGGGCCTTGAGGGCAGACACCGATTTTGCATCAGTGGGATCGCCACGACCGGCTTTCGGCCATCAGTGCGATCACCGTGGCTCCCCGTCGACGGCGACTGGGTCTTTACTGGGCGCAGTATCCCCACAACATCCGCAGCCAAGAGGTCCTTCGCTTCCTCAAGGAACTGCGACGCCCTCTACCGAACGGGTTTACGCTCATCTGGGATCGTGGACAGGTTCATCGGGCCAAGAAGGTGAAAACCTGGCTTGAAAAGAATCGACGGATTGTTGTCGAGTGGTTTCCGACGTACGCTCCGGAGCTCAATCCTGTGGAAAGGATTTGGAGCCATGCCAAGTACGTAGATCTGGTGAACTTTGCCCCTGACAGTTTTCAGGATCTCGAACATGCGTTCCTCGATTCCATGACCCGAACGAAAAACCAGAAATCGCTGCTTTCGTCCTTCTTTAAAAGTACCCTATTGAAATTATAAGTGTTACATTAATTATGCAAGGTTCAATAAGTGTGTACCGATTTGCCTGTCCAATTCCGCTTACTTTTTTTCAAGGGATTTTCCCGCTAAAAAAAGAAGCGAAAGGCAAACGATCAAAACGATCAGACATAAAATGAAGGCGTCTGTGTAGACCGCCGATTGGTAGATTGCATCCGTCCCTCCCAACCGTGCGATGATGGCGCCGGTTGAGGCCTGCAGCACGGCAATTCCCAGAAGCGGAAATGGATTGAGTAGTCCCATATAAGAGCCAAAAGCCGAATCGGGTGTGATGTCTCTCAACAATGCCCAGATCGAGGTGGACAACCCTCCCGTTGTTACGCCCATAAGCAGAAACAATACGATAATGCCCCATGAAGTCAGGTAACCGCTTCCAAAGGTAATGATCACCCATATGACCACATTTGCCGCCAAAAGCGAGCGGATCACATTCAATTTTCTTTTGGCGATCCGGTCGACAAACCTGCCGATCAACGGAGATCCGATAATGTACCCGAGAGGCGCAAAAAGGTTCAATTTGCTTGCCTCCAAGGGTGTCATATCGAGAATCGCCATTACGAAAGGCGTGGCCCACAGGCCTTGAAAAGTAAAAAAAACGCCGAAAACGCCGGCGGCAAGCACGGCAAAAATCCAAAATTTTGTTGCAAGAACCACCCGAGCCATTGTCTTGAGCAGATTCTTGCTTGGCTTGTCATCTAAAATGGCTGTGCCTTGAGGCGGCGGGTCGGGTCGATCCCTAAGAAAAAAAAACGTGGACAACGCAAGACCGAGGGTAACAGCGCCTATGATGAAAAAACTCCATCTCCAACCCCATGTGCCGGACATCCAGGCCAAAGGCGTTGTGGCGACAATCGCCCCGATATTGCCGACCGCAAGCAACAAGCCGGTCGCGGTGGCGAATTCATTTCTTTTAAACCATTGCGAGAACGCCTTCAGCGCCGGTATGTATACGCCTCCCACCCCGATGCCGATTATTCCCCGACCCACGCCGGCCCAAGCAATTGTCGGCGCGGCGCCGAAAAGGACGCATCCGGCGGCAGAAATCAGGGAGAAATAGCCCACCACGCGGCGCGGCCCCAGCCTGTCGGACAAATACCCCACCAGGGGTTGCAGTACGGCATAAAGGTAAAAGTACATGGATGACATGAGCCCCAGTGCCGCGGCGTGTGTTTTGAAGGTTTCGAGCAGATCGGCGGCGATTACGGACGTTGAAACACGATGGAAGTAAACGAAAAAATAGACGGCTGATATCAAGCCAAAAACCACCCAACGATGGGGGTCGGCGGATTCCAAGGATTGTGCCGGCAAATCGCTCGATGTTGATTTTGCAATTGACATAATCGCCTTTTGGTCAGTATTCCGTTGGTGCAGCTGCGCCGAGCCGCGTACAACTCGGCGCTCCCAGGGAGCAGTTCAGCATGTTCCCCCTGCTGGCAGTCTTTGCCTCAAACCTCCAACCTCAAACCTCGGACGGGGCGAAGCCCCATTAAGCGATCCACTTGGAAACAGGCGCCTTTGCCTCGTGCAAAGGTTGAACGAGCACCTCCAGCAGCACGCATTCTTTTGATTGCATCGCTTGCGTAAGCGCTTTGTTGAGATCCTTCGGGTCCTCGACTCGCAGAGAATTCAGCCCGTATGCCTCGGCAACCTTGCTGTGATCGACAGCGGAAAAATCAACGCCGAAATACTTCCCTCCCCGTGATTTTTGACCGGCCTTTATCCAGCCGTAACAATTATTGGCAAGCACGATCAAAACGACCGGGACTTGGAGCCTCGCATAGGTTTCCAATTCCCCGGCGCACATGCCGAAGCTGCCGTCGCCCATAACCGCGATAATCTTGTTGTTCGGGCGTGCATAATAAGCGCCTAATGCGGCGGGAAGCGCATAGCCGAGGGCGCCGTGGGCGCGGGGGGCGACAAACCATCGGCCCGCATGCGGAAGCTCGTAGTATGCGGCAAAATAGGGGGTGGGGGTTCCCGCATCGGTGATTACCACGGAATCCTCGGGCATCACCTTGAACAGCTCGGTTAAAAAGCGCTCCGGCCGGATCGGCGATTCGCTTGAATGGAACAATTCCTTATTTTTTGAAAGAAAACCCTCTCGTTTCTTTTTGATGAATTCAAAATCGATTTTTTGAATCTTTCGGCCCTTCAAAATATTTTCCACTTCCTCGTTGAGAGCGGCAAGCCCGAGCTTGGCATCGGACGTCATGCTGGCGGCCGTTTTGTAATTGGAGCCTATCACATTCGGATCCACATCCATTTGAATCACCCTTGCGGATCCGCTTTTCGGAATCGTCCACTTATTCGTCGTCACCGAGCCGGCGCGGCATCCGATAAAAAATACAAGATCGGAGCTGTTCACGATTTCGTGACGGTAGGCAAGGCCTCCGTTACTTCCGATCACCCCGAGCGACAGAGGGTGTTTCTCGGAAATGGCGCCTTTTCCACTGATGGATGTCGCAACCGGACAACCCAGAAAATCGACCAATATTTGAAGCTCGCTCCAAGCTTCCGAGCGAATCACGCCCGCCCCCGCAACAAGAACGGGCGACCGGCTTTCAACCAACAACTGTGCGATTTTTCGAACAGCCGCAGCCTCCGGGGCACAACGAACGGAAGGATAATACGAATGGTTCGGGTCGATATATACTTCACCGTCCGGAATCTCCGCTTCTTGAATATTCAACGGCAAGCTTATGTGCATTGCACCAAGACCGCCGCTTGTTGATCTTCTGAATGCCTCTCGAATGCTTCTTGGCAGGTTTTCGCCGCAAGTCGGCGTGTTCGCCCATGAAGTAACCGCCTGGAACAAGGCATCGGCATTCAACTCGGTCAATGTGCCCCTGCCCTGATTGCAGTCTTCTATATCCGTGCTGAATGCCACTACCGGAACCGAGGATTGGTTGGCTTCCGCCAAGCCGGGGACCATGTAAAGGCGGCCGCCGCCACTTGGAGCCTCGCAGACGCCCACTCGCCCGCTGAGCCGAGCGTAGGTATCGGCCATATAGGACGCGGATCTTTCGTCTCTTGTTAATATGTAGTCTATTTTGGGGTTAAGGTCGTAAAATGCTTCATAAAGCGGCAGCGAAGTATCGCCGCAAAGCCCGAATATGTACTGCACGCCGCCCTCTTCCAACATTTTTACAATAGCTTGATTTCCACGCATATGTCCTCCATGCAAACAGCCTGGCCCGCAGGGCCAGGCCTGAATAGTGTCCATCCATAAACGGCATCTTTGGTCACGCCATGCCGCGACAGCGTTCTCCCCGTGGGGCCGAATCCAAATATATGAAGACACTCGCTTTTCGGCTGCCCAGGGCAGTTTCATCGGAAAAGAAGCATCTTAGATGAAACCCTAACGGGTAAAATCCAAAGCCGATGAGTTAGCAAGCTTCAGGAATTCAGGCGCAAGTTAAGTTGATGGCATTGAGTTATTCGTTATTCGATAGAGGGCAATGACCAGCAACCAGAATCCAGTATCCGGCATCCAGCACCAGAATCCAGTAACGCGCAGCTACAAATAGACCCACGGACAATCCGATTTTGCCGTATGAAATACGATATATGCACCCAACGCGTCTTTTGGAAATACGCAGACCGCGGATTTGTAATCCGCACGAGAATTTACATTGTTTTGGTCGAGGATTTCAAGCGTTGCATCCACCTCCTGGGAATAAAGCCCCATTGCGGCTATAAAAGGCAAACCGGGGACTTCAAGCCCGGGCAGTATGCGACCGGCGCTTTCAACCGATGCAAAGGTCAGCCGCCCCCTTGAAAGTTCGACAACCCGTAAATCACCATCAACTCGACTCCCACATCCGGTAAAGCGGGAATAGCGATCCATGGCTTCGTCGGGGTCGTCGGTGACGGTTAAAACATCCGTCAGGGCCACCGCACGGTTGGGATGACTTGCCGATCCTTCCCTCCAGATCAGCTCCGGAGTGTCATGGGAAAGGATTTGCACCCTTCCCTCCGGCATGCTTCCAGGCTGTGCTCTTACAACTGTTGCGCGTAAAGTCTTTTTTCCTTCCGCTGTTTCCACAAATCTTCGCAGCCGAACAGCCGGTTGTGGTTCGAATCCCGCGGCAACCAGCCGCTTGTGCTCCGATTCCGCGTCTTGATGGGTGAATGCAAAAAGGTGCAATCCCGTGTGGCGGGCAAGCTGTTTTTTGAGCTCATCGGCCAACGGCGTTTCCGCGACAGCGCCTAATACTTCAATATATCCTGTTTTTAGCGTCAGCAACCGGTTCGCGGTGCCGGACTTCACGTATGATCCGTCTTCCAAAAAATTGTAATGAACGTTAACCGGTGAAACATTGAAACCAAGCCGTTCGAAGCCGCCACTGACGGCATGAATATCTTCGACAAAATATCCGATGTGATCCAGGAAAATTTCCTTTCCTTCCGGCAGCTGACGATCTGTCCACATATAATTATTCCAGGTTCGTTAATGGTTTCGTTATTTGTTATTGGTTAATGAAAAATCCCCCCTCCCCCCTTTATGGACTTTACGAAAGGGGGGAAGAGTAATGAAAGTTTCCCCTTTTGCAAAGGGGGGATTTAGGGAAAATTTTTCTTAAGTTTAAGTTTTGGAGAGTCTAAAGTTCTGACGTCATGCTGGACTCGATCCGGGATCCAGTGACTGTCACGCATTGAAGGCGCACTGAATTCCCGCTTTCGCAGGAATGACGGAAAGGGTCTTTGGAATTCAATGAAATCAGCATGTTGAAAAAACTCGTACTAACGTGTCAACGTATTAACGATTAACGTTAGTTCCAAGTGAAGCGGCCGGTGCAGTCTAGAACATCTTTTCAAGCGCTTCTCGTCCCGTCATTCCCTCCGCAACACCGATTCTTTTGGCTTCTTGTGTCGCTTCAACCACTTTGGTATTCAGCAAATCCTCTATTTCCCTGACCCCGATAATTCTTGCCGCAATTATTTTCCTTTCGGGGTGAATGCGATCCAACTCGGATACGTTGAGAATTCCACACATTACATATCCCTTGTCTGTTGTAATGGAAAGAACGCGTGTCTTTGGCAGATCCAGCTGCGTACCGATTGCCGTTCCACCCTCCAATTTTATAGGGACCATTTTCGTCATTATTCACCTCATTAATGTCAAATTACAAATAACAAGCATCAAATTACAAACAATATTCAAAAAGATAAATTACAACTTCCAAAATCCAAACAGCTTCTTAGCTGAAAAACTAACTTTCCTCTCAGTTTCGTGACTCGTGTTCGTAATCGTAATCGGCGTTTCGTATTTTTAGGTCTCGCAGCAAACCAGAATGTTGGGTTTCGCTTCGCTCTACCCAACCTACACACTTCTTACCAAAGAACCGCTGCCAAAGCGGCGAATCCAGCCTCTGACTAACCAATCAACATTAAATTGCCGCCGAAGCCCCGGCCTAAGGCCTATACGCCTCTTCTACAAATCCGGAAATATCTTCAACGGTGTCAAAGGCGTAAATCGTCTCGATTATTTTAGATGCTTGTTTTTCCGCCAAAATGTTGCGTGTAAGGGTGATAAACTTTTCTTCGAGCTCCTCGTCGCTCAGCGGGTCAGCCGGCCAACCTTTGGCTATATCTCTTCTTTCTGTAAAAAAACGGCCGTCTTTCGTGTTTATTTCCACAACCGAGGGCCGAAGATCTTCACGCGACAAATGAAGATCATCCAACTCCTTATCCAGCTGAACCTCCACTTTTTGACTCAGCGCTCTAATTTCATTGTCCTCGATATTGCCGGTCGTAAACTCCTCTAGTGAAACCCGGCCCTTGGAAACCGCCAGCGCAACGCAAAAAGGAATGCTCGATTTTGCGGCCGTTGCGGTATCCGGCCCCGTTTCACTGAGATCACTCGCAAAACGATGCGTTTTCACAACGATTTTGTTGATTTCTTCAGGACGGACGGGATGGGACTCGAGCAAGGCAATAACGGCATCCATGGTGGTATGGGATAAACTGCAAGAGGCGTGTTTTTTAAAGTAAACCCCCATTATTTCCCACTGCTCTCCCATCGAGCGTGTAATTCTGTCCAAATCATAGTCATCCGAAATGTTTTTGCAAAAACCGAGTCGACCTTCCAACAATCGTTTGGAACCGCCGAATCCTTCTTTTGCCATCAAAGCGGCCATGGTACCGACAAAAGCGGGCCACCCTCCGTAAAAATCCTTGACGTTCGCCCCCTCCTTGAAAGTTTCAAAAGGAGAAACCGGCGTTAAACAGCAATTGCCAAATGCGTTCAGTGTTTGATCCAAATTGAAGCATAGCAACTTGCTTACCGCCATGGCCGCACCGAATGTACCCACCAAAGCCGCGGTGTGAATGCCTCTATCGTACAGGGCCGAAGGAGTGATTGCATCTCCGATCCTTACGACCGGTTCATATCCGGTTACTACAGCGGCAATCAAATCTTTGCCGCTGCAGTGCATTTTTTCTCCCACTGAAAGCGCTGCCGGAATGGTAGTTACCCCTGGGTGGGCGTGAGCCAGAATATGTCCGTCATCCAGTTCTAGACCGTGAGCCACCGTGCCGTTAATCAGCGTGGCCACAGGCGCGGAAGTTTTGAAATCGGCCTTTACGACAGATGATTCGGGAGGTCCACCGAATATTTTCGATAGACCGGTAATTTCCTGGTAAGCCGGAGCTCCCGTTCCGGCAATTGCAACACCGATAAAATCGAGTATGCATTTTTTTGCCTGTTTCACAACAACCGCAGGCAATTGGTCGAATTGTATGCGTGAAAGAAATGATGCAAATTCTTTTGTCGTCTCTTTCATATGCCTAACCCTGGTTGATCGGTTCAAGGTTCAATATTGCGAGAATAATCGCGCTGACAATGGCTCGGATTCTATTTCGTGCTCGTAACCGTAGTCGTAATCGGATTTTTGTATTAGTCGTTGGGGTGATTATCCTGCGTTGGATTATTCTGCCTCGGCGATCAGCGACCCTCTCTTTTGCTTGAAAACCAAAACGGTCACAGACACAACAGTCAGAATAAGTAAAATCAAGCTTATCGGCCTTGTGAAAAATATGGTAAAATCTCCCCCCGACATGATCATCGTTTGTCTTAACGAGTTTTCGGCGATGGGTCCGAGAATCAAAGCCAGACAGACCGGCGCAAGGGGGAATTCCCAGCGTTCCATGACATAGCCCAGAATGCCGAAAAACAATGCAACCCCAACTTCGAAGACGTTTCCCGACATGGCGAATGCCCCGACAATGCCGAAGACTGCAACGATCGGAACAAGCACGCTTTTATTTATATAGGCGATTGCGGAGGTGAAACGAAGAAGCCCAAGTCCCATGATCAGCATCATGAAATTGGACATTATCAATCCCGCAAAAATCGGATATACTATGTCCATGTGGTTTGTGAACAATAGTGGGCCGGGCTGCAGACCTTGTACGATAAAAGCCGCCAACAATACCGCGGTAACCGCATCCCCCGGAATACCCAAAGTCATCATCGGAATCATGGCACCGCCTGTAACCGCGTTGTTTGCGGCTTCCGGTGAAGCGACTCCATCCAGTTCTCCGGTTCCAAATCGTTCAGGGTGTTTGGACGCCCTCTTGGTTTCACCGTAAGCGATAAAAGCGCACATGGTAGCCCCGGCGCCCGGAAGCATGCCGATCAGAGTGCCGATAGCGCTCCCCCTGAAAGTCTCTTTCAAAGTGCCTCTGAATTCCTTCCAGGTTGGCAGGATCCTATCAATTTTCGTGGTTATTTCTGTAAATCCCCCTCCTTTTTCCACCAGTCTGAATGCCTCGGACAGCGCAAACAAGCCTATGACAGCCGGGACAAAAGGCAAGCCCCCTTTCAAGTCCGAATACCCCAAGGTGAACCTGGCAACCGGCATCTGCTCGTCAAAGCCCACCGTACTCAGAAGCATTCCCAAAGTGCCAGCCATGGCGCCTTTGATAAAGGATTTTCCGGAAATCGCGAAAATGGTGGACAGGCCAAAAACGGCGACCGAAAAATATTCAACCGGAGAAAACTTCAAGGCAATTTTCGACAATGGAGGCGAAAGAAACATCATGACAAATACGCTGAAAAGGCCTCCGATTGTCCCGGCAATACAAGAGATGCTGATGGCGGTTCCCGCTCTTCCCTGCTGGGCCAGGGCGTACCCGTCCAACATGGTGACCGCCGATGCGGGAGCTCCGGGCGTTCTGATGGTAATTGCCGTTACAGAGCTGCCGTACATCCCGCCGTTGTAGATTGAAAGGAGTAAAATCAAGGAAGGGATTGTCGAAAACCCAAATGTGAAGGGGAGAAGGAGCGCGATCGCCAAGGTTGCTGTAAGCCCCGGCACGCATCCGAATACGATTCCAATGAACATCCCCGCCGCCATCATCAGGATGTTGACCGGCTGGAATATGATATAAAAAGCATGAAGAAGTGCTTCCATTCTGGCTTACCTGAATATCACCCCTATCGGAAGGCTTGCTTTTAATAAAAGGCCGAAAATGACGTAAGTGACGCCAGTCACCATTCCGGCGGAAATAAAGGCTTTGACGAATCGCTTTTTCTCTTGCATCAGTAGCATTAAAAAAGCAAAATAGGAGAATGTTGAAATAAGAAATCCGATGTACTTCATTGCAAAGGCATAAACAATGGAAGCGGTTATTGCGCTGAATATTTTTACGATCGGAATTTTCTTTTCGATCTCTGCCTCTTCCGGGCTTTCGGGTTCAACTACCTTGTTTTTGGCCAAGATACACCTGAAGATTAAGCAGATACTTAGAACACCAAGCAAAACGGCAAGGATTTGAGGAAAAAACCTTGGCCCCGCCATTGTAATCCCTATTTTAGGGAACTGCAGGGATTGCCAGTACATAAAGGCACTAAAAAAAAGACCGATTAGCCCTGCAAAAAAATCGGCTTTTCTCAATACAGCATCCTTTCGCTTAAGGTGCGCGATTCCATATATCTGAAAATACACTCGTCGTGCATGCAGTTATTCCAAAAAACCCGATAGATTTCTGTCTACACAGAGCGATGGCTCCAATTCGATAAAAATCGTCCGAATCAGGCTTCGATAAAAGGAGAGAGCTCATAAATGGGCTCTCTCCGGGTTCTTTATTTTACATAGCCCATTTTTTCCAAATTGTTTTTAACAGTCGGATATTGGGCCTCGAGAAATTTTATAATTTCGTCATGATCGCGATAAACCAGATTGAAATTCGACTTCTTGGCAAGACTCTGAAATTCCGGATTGTTATAAGCTTTTTTGAAGGCCTCCTTTAGAATATTTTTCCTATCGTCCGGAACACCCTTGGGGATTGCAACGGCCCGCCAGCTTTCAAAACCGACATCGCTGACCCCCGCCTCCTTGATATTCGGCACATTCTCATAACCTTCCAATGTCACATCACTGAACGACATGAGCATTCGCAGCGTACCCGCCTCAACGTGAGGCGCCATCTTTGTAAGGGTGTTTACTGCCGAATCGGTGTGTTTGCCCAAAAGTTGGGTCATAATGCCGGCCGATCCTTTAAAGGGTACGTACCTCAGCTCGATATTAAAATGATCCTGGAACAAAAAGCCGGCCTGGTGGAGCAACCCTCCAAGAGAGGTCGTTCCGCAAGTGATTTGACCCGGCTTGGCTTTTGCCTCCTTTACAAAATCCTCCAATGTTTTGTAAGGGGAATCCGCGTGGACGTACAACCCCATTGGTTGGCGCGTAAATTGAAGAAGATAGTAGAAAGAATCATACTTTACTTCCGAACCCATAATTTGATTTGTTAAGACATCGAAAGTTGTGAGACCGATTGTGTAGCCATCCGGCTTGGCTTTATTGAGATGTTCCCAGGCGACCGCACCGTTTCCTCCAACCATGTTGATTGGAGCAATGGCAACTGCCAGCTCTTTTTCCGCAAATCCGATGATCATTCTGATTGCCATGTCACTGGCCGACCCAGGTGTCCACGGAATGACACACTCAATCGTTTTGTTCGGGTACCCCTCGGCTATTGCGCTTGAATTTGCGATGCCGATAACAAGACCGAAAACAACCATAAAGAGCAAGGAGAAAAAAGCCAATTTTTTAATGCTTAGCATAACTACCCCCTTTCTTTCGTATGAAAATTGTGGTTGTTTGCCCAAGATGAGCTTAGGCCGACGAAATACAAAAATGCAAAGTCTTAAGTTCATACCGTTGCCCATGGTAAGTTTGTTGCGGTGGATGAAGCCTCGAGCAGCAATCGAGCTGTGAATCGGCCACATAGGCCGGGAAAACAGAATAGATCGCAACCGCCTCAGTGGAATTGCGATTGATCATTTGAATACCATCTTAAGCGCAGTTGGAATGCACTTCCACAAGCTGCCGCGGTAGGCAGCAGGCTTTTTTCGCCAATTTTTACTGGCTTCTATTTTGGCGAAGAACGACTCCCCTAGTGGTCATCAAAAAAGTTGAGTTTTTCAGGATCATCTACTTTAAATAACTATAGATTGTAGCGCGTGAGACCTTTAGCAGGTCAGCCAAATACAGACTGCAGTTTTTATAATTAAAAGCACCGCGTTTGTACAACTGCTTCACAAGGGCCCTTTTTTGCCCTGTGTTAAGTGTTTCCAGAATCGCATTCTTTCCGTTCAAATACTCTTGGATAAAGTTGTTCACCTTCTTTTTCCAATCATCTTCAAACAACTCCAGTGGATTGTCCGCTGTTTGCTCAACATCGAGAAAAGCTTTGAAATTAAAATGTATATCTCTGAATATGGTCGTATCTATGTTAAAACAAATCAATCCGATGACCTCTTGATTTTCATCCCGGATCGATATGGAGGTACATTTAAGCTGTTTGCCATTCCAATTGGTTTTGTAATACGGCTCAAAGTAGTCTGGAAATTTTTCAAGAGGTGTACCCAACTCCCGTAACGGCGTTCTATCGCCAACATTGCGCTTGGAGATATTGTTGTAGATGGCAACAAGTTTTCCAAGCTTCACGTCATGGACCGCAGCTTCCATGAAAGGTGAAAACAGCTTTGTGACTGCTTCCACTACCGGCAAATAAGGTAATATTTTGTCATTAATCGGGATTGCTTGATTCCCCCTCAGTGCTATAGGCACACCAATTTTCCTTTTCTTTTCGGCTTGTTAGAAAATTTGTCAAGCAAAAACTGTTAGAAATAATATATTTGAAAGCAAAGATCGCGCGGAGTCATGGAACTTGTCAAATTGCCTATAGGAAAAGCCCCTATTCTCGAAGTTCAAAATGCATGTAAAGACAATCGAAAACATGGAAAAACCGCGTCAAGAATGAACGTATCCTAACGCGTTTTGTTTTCCGAGTCGAAATCTCGTCACCATTATTGCATGCAAACGACTTCGCTACCCTTTTTTGATTTTTTGTATATTCAAGACAAATTGTCAAGAAAAAAATGCAGATAAAATTGAAAAAGGGGGGCACCTTATGCGCGAGGAACAATTAAGGAAATGAAGATCTCCGTGTTCGCAGGACTTAATCTCCTGAAGGATTGAATATTGTGGCCAATATTCCATTATTTTCCTGTTCTACCGCTTGTTTGATACCTTAATTTTTACAATCCTACGGTATAATAACATTTTGGATCGAGTTGTTTAAAAAATGTCGTCAATTGACAATTTGCTGTTATTAGTTTAATATGGTCTTATATAGATTTTATAAGGGTTTTATTGAAGATAACTTGATCTTTTTTGAATAGTTTCGCGAAAAAACTTTTTTCTCTTTATAGGATCCCAAACCGGGCGTCCACATTCCGGTGTTCTTCCCCGGTTTGGGCGGCATCTCCACACGGCCGTGCCCCAGTTCGAAGAATCCTTTTTCCACAACGTCGATGATCTCCGCCATCTCCAATCCAAGGGATTCCACGTCGTGTCGACTTAGATACAAAAGGGTCCAATCGGTCATTTCGTCTCCTTTCGCGCCGTGACGTCACCCAGCAACATATAGCACACCTGGGCCACGGCCACCGGGATTTGCGCCGCATCGAAAAGCGTCACCGAAACCGGACAAAGGGTGCGGCCGAACTTGATCACCGTTGCCTTTGCCGTCACATCGGTGAAACACGGGGCCAGAAACCGGATGTTCATGTCCGTGGTGGTCAATCGGGTCTCCGGCCCGGTCCGCGTCAAAATGGCAAAACACGCCGTGCTGTCGGCAAGGGTCATGAGCAGGCCCCCGTGAAAGGATTCGAAGACCCCATCATAGGCCTGCTTCCGGGGGACCCGGGCCTCGCAGTATCCATCGGAAAAAGCAATGATCTGCATTTGAAGGGTGTCGACGATAGGAATTTTTTGGATCCGGTTCAGGAGTGCCTTTTTCATTTCCTCGGAGAAGACTGTCATGGTTCAACGGCTTTCTTTGTGCTTTTTCGAATATGGCTTCTCTGATATTATCCTCAAAAATCGGGCGGGAGGCAAACCCTTTTGCCAAGGAGAAAGAATCATGTCTCGAAAATGGATCTGGTGCTTGTTTTGGATGGGAATCGTCGTCGGGTTTGCCGGGTGCGCCAAGAATGAGGAGGAAGCCAACAAACCGGAAACCGTATCGGATACCGGGACCTCCATGGCCGGCGCCTCTGTGGTCCGTTCGGCGGTCCTCACGGTGTCCGGGGCCATAGACGCCCGGATGGAGGCCCCCGGAGATGCATCCACACTCCTGAGGGGAAACTGTCCTCCGAACATGTGGGCCAACTTCGGCATTCAGTTCGACCACCCGGACTATTCATGGGTGGCCGTGACGATCATGACCAAGGACGCCGTCCAGCCGGGGCAGACCGGTCCGGTGAGACTCGACTGGGTGGACGTCAGCTTTTTCTCCAAAGACATGAAAAGCCTTTTTTTCAAAGGACCCGGCACATTCGAAATATCCACGCACCACGCTTCCCCCGAAAACCGGCGGATGATCGGGGTCATCAAGGCCTCTGGATTAAAGGGCCGGGACGATGCCGAGGGAAAGACCCTCGATGCCGAGTTTGATTTTGACATGAACTTTTCCTGCGGGGTAAAATAGAAACGGGCAGGCCGCCTCCGGCAGGAAGATCCATGCAACGGAATCAGGCGAAAATATCCTGGGGCATGTAGGGGTGGGCGCCCTCGATCACCTCCACGCCCGCTTTGGCCTTGATCTTGTTGAGGATCGTCTCCTTGTAGGGACAGTGGTCGGTGATGCACGGACCCACGTGAACTTTGGTGACTTTTTCTTCCAGGGGCTTGTTCCACAGGTTCACCTGGGCCAGGCGGGTCACAATGGTGGCCCCGGGGCAGTCCCCGCAATTGAGCAGGCCCACCAGTTCCGCGTCCTGATCCTTGTAGCGCGCAAAGGCTCCTTCCCTGCGGTTGAATCCGACCATGCACCGGGAGCATCCGGTGCACACGTCATCCATGGCCCGTTTGCAACCGACAATCAGGATCTTTTCCATGGCACCTCCTGTTTTTAAGGATACGTCGTCGTAAGGGTTGAATCGGACATGCTGACCGGTCTATCGGAAAAAGGATGGACGGTCAACAAGCAGTCGTGGTAAAAAACGGTCATCCATCAAGTGGAAGGGGACGAAAAAAGCAATGGAATCCATTTTTGAACCGCTTTACAAGCGGCTCACGAATCGATTGAGGGAAATGAAACGGGTACTGGTCGCCTTTTCCGGAGGTGTGGACAGTACCTTTTTACTCCATGCCGCCGTTGACGCCCTTTCCAAAGAAAATGTGCTGGCGGTAACAGCGGTGTCGGAAATTATGCCCCGGCGTGAAAAAACAGCGGCCGTTGAAACGGCCCGGCGGATGGGGGTGGAACACACGCTCGTTCAAAGCGCCGAGATGACGGACCCGCGTTTTACGGCAAACCCCCATGACAAGTGTTATTTTTGCAAGAAAATCCGATTTGCGGCCCTTTTGGAACTCGCGGCGTCCCGGGGATTTCAATTCGTCCTGGACGGGGAAAATGCGGATGATGCTTCGGACTATCGGCCGGGGTCCGTTGCCGCCCGGGAGCTGGGGGTGAGAAGCCCCTTAAGGGAAGCCGGGTTGACCAAGGCCCACATCCGCAGCTTGTCCAGGGCCTTCGGGCTTTCCACCTGGGACAAACCCTCCTGCGCCTGCCTGGCCTCCCGCATCCCTTATGATCAGACCATCACATCGGAGACGCTTTCACAGATCGATGCGGGGGAGTCCTTTCTTTTGAGCCTGAATCTTTTTCGACAGGTCCGGGTGCGGCACCACGGGGACACCGCCCGTATCGAGGTGTTGCCCGAAGATCTTTTCAAGTTGACGGAAAACGGCGTCAGAGAACGGGTGGTGGATTACTTCAAATCCATCGGGTTTTTGTTCGTCGCCCTGGATCTGGAAGGGTATGCCACGGGCAGACTCAACCGTGCCGTTTCCAAAGAAGAAAAGGGATCTCCCAATGGATCTTGAACATCTCAAAAAGATTCTTGAAAGCCTCCGGAACGGCCGGATCACCGTGGGAACCGCCATGGACCGGCTCAAGGGGCTTCCTTTCGAAGACATCGATTTCGCCAAGATCGACTCCCACCGCTCCATCCGCACCGGTTTTTCCGAGGTGATCTACTGCCCGGGGAAAACCCTTGATCAAATCCGGAAAATCGTGGAACGAAGCGTTCAAAACCGTCACAACATTCTGGCAACCCGGGCAGAAAGAGAGATTTTTGAAACCATCCGGGAAGTGACAGACGATTGTGAATACCACGAACCGGCCCGCATCGTCGTCATCAACCCCCGTCCGCTTCCGCCCGTGGGGAATGTCGCCGTGGTCTGTGCCGGGACGGCGGATATACCGGTGGGGGAAGAAGCCGCCGTGACGGCCGAAATCCTCGGCAACCGCGTTCGGCGGTTTTACGATGTGGGCGTGGCCGGACTCCATCGCCTTTTCAGTGTCCGGGAGGAACTCTTCAAGGCCCGCGTCGCCGTGGTGGCGGCAGGGATGGAAGGGGCGTTGGCGAGCGTCATCGGCGGCCTGGTCTCTTGCCCGGTCATCGGCGTGCCCACAAGCGTGGGGTACGGCGCTTCCTTCGGCGGCCTTGCGGCGCTGTTGACCATGCTGAACAGCTGTGCCTCGGGTGTCTCCGTCGTCAACATCGACAACGGGTTCGGGGCCGGATATCAGGCGAGTCTCATCAACCGGATGGGTTCCCCGGATCCGGGTGCATGAATATGCGGTACAGCCGATGAACACCGAGCGCATGGACCTCAAAGGTGTCGCCGCGGTGCGGCTCCAGCGCAGCCGCCGGGCCCGGCGGCTGCGCATCTGTGTTCTCGGCCCGGATACGGTTCGGGTGGTGGTGCCGCCGCGGGAGTCCCTGGCTCGGGCAAAAGCGTTCGTGGAATCCAAAAAAGAATGGATCGCCCGGCAGCTTGTCCTTCTGCAGGAAACAACGCTTTTGGATCCGGGTACCATTTTGAATCCGAAAAAGGCCGAAAGCGCGCTCCTGGTACGGCTCGAAACCCTTTCCCACCGCTTCGGCCTGCCGTATTCCAAAGCGGTGATCCGGTCCCAGAAAACCCGGTGGGCGAGCTGCTCGGGGAAAAACACCATCAGCTTGAATATCCGCCTTTTTTTACTTCCCCCACCGCTTGCCGATTACGTGATGCTGCACGAACTGGTGCATACCCGGATCAAAACGCACGGTCCCGCGTTCTGGAGCGCCCTCGAGGGGTTCATTGAGGACGCAAAATATCGGGATCGGGAACTTCGCCGGTTCCGATTAACATGAAAGGAGAAAACGGGTGATCCACGACGTTCACAGATCCCTGATGCCACGGCGGTCCAAGATAGACGCCCCGTTTTCCCGGAAAAAAGGAACCGTGTAAAACCGCCTGAGGTACCGCAGCAGCTCCGCCTCTTCACTGACCCATGGCAAGAAGAATGAGAAAAAAATCCCACTTCCCGGTGCCCTGAACAAACGACCAAAAGGAAAAAGGAAAGATGAAAACAGAACTCTCCGATGGAGAACTCGACACCTACGCGAGACAGGTCGTCCTTTCCGACATCGGCTACGACGGCCAGCTGGCGTTGCGGAATGCTTCCGTATGCCTGATCGGACTGGGCGGATTGGGATCCCAGCTGGCGCCCCGGATGGTGGGCATGGGTATCGGCCGGTTGCGGATGGTGGACCGCGACATCGTCTCGCGTTCGGATCTTCACCGGCAAACCCTCTACGATGTGGATACCGTGGGACGGCCGAAGGTGGAAGTGGCCTTTGAACGACTCGGCCGGCTCAATCCGGATGTGGAATTGACGCCTTTTGCGGCGTCTTTGAATCCGGCCAATGCAGAGGCGCTCATCGGAGATGCGCATGTGGTCCTGGACGGCCTCGACACCCCGGAGGCGCGCTATATCATGAATCGCGTCTGCCATCGCAGGGGTATCCCTTACGTTTTCGGTGCCGCCATCGAGGCCTTCGGGAGCGTTTCCACGCTGATTCCGGGTCAATCCATGTGCCTGGAGTGCTTCATGCCCGGTTTCCGGAACGAGGACCTGCCCAAATGCGGCGTGGTGGGGGTTCATCCGGCCGTCCTGGGGATCGTGACGGGCATCCAGGTCTCCGAGGCCGTTCGGCTCCTCCTGGGGAAGAAACCCGCGCTGATCAATAAACTCCTGCAGATCGACCTCCGGGAAATGGCCTTTGAAACCATTGACCTGAAGGCGCGCAAAAGCTGCTCGGTGTGCGGGTCCGAACCGATGGACGGAGAGGACGCCCCGCCGCCCCGGTGGATCGAGGAAACCTGTGCCAGGGACGGCAAACGCAATGTCATCATTTCCCCCCGGGAACCCATCGAGGTTCCCCTGGAAAAACTTCAAAAGGCGCTTCTGAAAAAAAGCTATACCGTCAAAACCGCGGGATCCTTTGGAATCACTTTTGAAAGCACGGAAGGCATCACCTTGTGCTTGCTCCACAGCGGCACCCTCATCGCCCAGATTCCGCCGCATCTGGATACGGTGCCAAAAGAGGCGTTGTTGGAGCGCTACGCAGATCTTTTGGTGGGTGAAATGAGATTTTCTCCGGAGATCATTCCAAAGACCTGATCTGTCGCTGGATCCCCAGCCGGAGGAGCTTCCGCCGCAAGGTATTCTTGTTGATTCCCAACTCGCCGGCGGTCTTGACCTTCTTCCAATCATTACGGTCTAACGCCTGCCGGATGGCGTGTCGTTCCATCTCCTTCAAGGTCAACCCCGTGGGCGCAATCCTTTCCAAGGTGCGGGGCCGCACGCGCTCCGGAAGATGTTCCATGCGGATCAACCCCTCCCGGCACAGCACGAAGGCGTGTTCGATGGCGTTTTCGAGCTCCCGAACATTGCCGGGCCAGTCGTAAAGCATCAAGGCGGACAAAGCCTCCTGGGAGATCCCCGGTACTTGCCTTTGGTGCAATTGATTGAAATGGTTCATAAAATGATCCACCAGAAGGGGGATGTCCTCTTTTCGGTCCCTAAGCGGCGGCAGCGAGAGCCTCACCACGTTGATCCGGTAATAAAGATCCTCTCGAAATTTTCCGTTTTTCACCTGCTGCTCGAGATCCCGGTGTGTAGCGGCAACAATCCGGGCGTTGGTTTCCAGGGACGTCACCGCTCCCAGGGGTTCATACTTCCGTGTCTCGAGTACGCGCAGCAATTTCACCTGAACCGCAGGTGAAATATCCCCGATTTCATCCAGCAGGAGCGTGCCGTTTTGCGCCTGGGCAAAACGGCCGGGTTTGTCCTTTTTCGCATCCGTAAACGCACCGCTTTTGTAGCCGAAAAGTTCCGATTCGATCAACGTATCCGGGAGGGCCCCGCAATTGACGGCGACAAACGGCCCTTCCGCCTGGAGGCTGTGGTGGTGTAAGGCGCGGGCGACCAGTTCCTTCCCGGTACCGCTTGGGCCTTCGATCAACACCGTGGAACGGCTTTGGGCGATCTGGGGAAGTATCGAAAAGATTTCGAGCATCTTTCGGTTTTTGCTGACGATGTCTCCAAAGGTGAATTGTTTGCGCAATGCCTTCTGGAGCTGATTCAGGGCGGTCAAGTCCCGGAAGGTCATCACGCCGCCGATGATCCGACCGCCGTCATCCTTGAGCACTGCGGCAGTGACGCTGATGGCGATCTGTTTTTTGTCGGGCCGCACCACATAAACGGATTGATTTGCGGCAACACTCCCTTCCGCCATCGCCTGCCTGAGAAAGCACCCCCGCTCGCACACATTACTGCGGAAGACTTCAAAGCAGGGCTTGCCGATGGCCTCCATTCTGGAGATGCCCGTAATGATCTCAGCCGCACGATTAAAAGATGTCACGCGCCAATCCAGGTCTACGGTATAGACGCCGTCGGCGATGCTGTTGAGAATGGTCTGGTAAAATCGGGGAATGGATTGATCAAGAAACACCATGGCATCCGTTTCTTTTTTGCGGGCTTGAACCGAGCGCCTCCATGTGAACTCGTTTCTTGTATCCCAAAAAAATCCCGAGGTCAATTCATTAGCAACACTTTGTTTCCGCGTTATCTGAATAAAGGACGCTTTTTGTTCCCTATTTTACGGCCAAGAGAATGTGAAATTTGACTGGGTATCGATTTTATTTCTATCTTTTCGGATAGTTGTACGCATTCCTGGCTTTTGTGGCATTCAGGCATCAAAATTGCTCTGTTTGTTTCAGTCCTACGCATCTCGATCACGCTACACCGTTCGATAGAGCGCTTCCGGGCAACATCGCCCGATAACATAAGAAAAACCCCGCGGGATATCCATCCAAGGGGAAAACGGGAGGTTTTAAAAAAAGGAGGGATTATGAAACGAAGGGCGTTTTTAAAATCAATGGCAGCCGGGGGGCTGGCAGCCTCCGTGGCCGGTAGCGCCGGCCTGATGCTACCGAAAGAAGCGGCGGGGGCGAAAAAAATCGACATCGGTGAAATCAAAAGTGTAAAAATCGACGTGCTCACGGAAACGAGCTGGTTCGACAACGATCAATTCAAAAAAGATATTATGGATTACGGCGGTGCCATGACCAACCAGTACACCATTCCCTGGAAATGGGACAATGCCGGAGGATACGCCACCTTGATCACGGTCACCACCCTTGACGGCCAGGAACGAAAGTTCATGATGGATTTCGGCTGGAACACGGAGTGGATGGATTACATTTACGAGGAAAAAAGCGATGTGGCCTCGCTGATCTCCAAGGATGAAATCGAATTTTGGGTATTGTCCCACTGGCATCTGGACCATTTCTGGGGGGTGGAATCCACGCTGAAACGGAAACAGGACATTACCTTGTATGCGCCCTCGACCTATTATCCCGAAGATATGGCGCTCCTCAAGGAAAAGGCGCATCACGAGGCCAAAGACAAAGAGACCGGTGAAATGATGCACATCTGTAAAAACGACTCTCCCCACACCGGAAAACTGGTCCTTTGTGACGAAAAAGGGGAAAAGGGAGAGGGCATCTATCGTCTGATGCCCGGCGTGGTCGTTAAATACTATGATGTTCCGATCCTCTTGCGGGTTCGGGGGGAAAACGTGCTGTATTTCAATGTGAAAGACAAAGGCATCGTCACCGTGACCGGATGCTGTCATCCCGGAATTTTATCCCTGTTTTCCTATGCCCGAAACAACTTCGCCGGTTACAAACCCTATGGATGTTACGGCGGACTGCACATCAGCCTCTTTGAGACGTGGGAACCCAAGTTCGACGACATCATCAAGGGGGTCAAGGCCTTTAAGATTCAAAAGCTCGGTTGCAACCATTGCACTGGCTGGATCTGGGCGGAAAAAGCCGCTGCCGCGGGAATACCGGTAGTGAAAGGAACCGATAAATACAAGAGCTACAAAAAAACCTCCACCGTCGCCAAAGCCAGCAACGTGTTCCTGACCAACGGAGACACCGTTGTGTTTTGATGATGCCGGAGGCGAACCATTCGCCGGCTGAAAAAGGCGGGAAGAACCGCTTTTTATTCCCGCCTTTTTATCCCATCCGAAGGAGGCGGAATATGGCTCAAGAAACGTACTCACACAAATTCAATTACTTTTTCGGGGTGATCAATTTAGCAGGAGTTTTCGTCATCGTATGGTTTTTATGGTATGTTTTCATGAATCCGAATACCGTCATGAAGTTGTACACCCCCATGTACGGGTTTGCGCTCGTCGTGGTTTTTGTTTCGGGAATTCTTGCCATGAGCAATGTATGCCGGCTCCCGGACATCTACAGTACCCAGGTCAAAATCGTCAACCCGGTGGTCAAGGGGATCGTTTTGACGGTCGTCGCTTTTTTTCTGATGCTTTTTGTCAATTACATTCTTTTTTGGGGATTTATCGGCAAATTTGGTGTGGCTTATTTCAGTCCCGACTCCATCGTGGCATCCGGGGGTACCGGCGCCGAACCTTATGTGGCGCGTGAAAACGCCTCCACGGCCATTGTCTATTTTTTTGCCGTGTTCCTTTGGATGGTTCTTTTCTGGGATTTGGGATTCGGCCGATGGCCCTGGCAGGCCGACAGCCTCGGCGTCCAGGTCTGGTCGAAACTGTTTGTCATCCTGTTTTTTGTGATCCTTTTTTACACGATTTTATTTCACCCGCATGTCTGTTACCTTTTTTATCCCGCCCAGGATAAAGCAGGAGTTGCCCCGTGGTGGGAAGAAATGGCCGGCACCGGCAGTGCCTTCTTTAGTCTCGGATTGCTCCTTTGTACGTTGGTCTGGATTGTCTTTTCGAGTGTCCTCTGGGAGGGGCGCCCTTGGAACAAGTGGGAAGAAAAAAATGAGCCCAATTTTGCAAAAGGCTTCGTGGTCTTTGTCACGACCCTCACACTGGGGATCGTTTTGCTTTTCGTGCTGCTGCAGATTTTTACTTCCATTTGGGGAGAGCCCTTTGTGGGGGGACAGTACACCGACGGCCCGGACTGGCGCTATATTCATGGCGCTGAGGTGGCCGGATTCTTCCTCCTGGCGGCATTTATCTGGAAAAATTATTTTAATAATTTTCCAAGGATAGAAAATATATGGGGCCGTTGTGTGATTCGAAGTATTATCGTGGTGGCATTCGGCATGCTCATCTACTGGTTCTATTATTCTCCTCTGTCCACCTTTTTTTTGGCCAAGGTGCAAGGATTCGCCCAGCCCGGAGATACGCCCCTGGTGTGGACACTGCTTTTTTTAAGCATTATCCTGATTCAGAGTGATTTCTTCGATGGATGGCCCTTGAAGCGCACTCAACGCAAGGAACTCCGATGACACCCAACACCCGCCGGTCTTTTTTGACGCGCTATGTCTGGAATCAGTTGGGTCGGTGCCTGAAAGGATTCCAGGAGGGCCTTGAAGAAGTCCGCCACCGGTCTGAGCTGGATCGCTTTTTTGAATCCTACGAGTCAAGCTACTCCCTGACCCTGGCGTATCCGGACGAAATTCTCCTGGAGACGGCCCGGCAAAGGGGAATAACAACAGAAGGCCGGGATAAGATCGACATCGTGAAGGAGCTGTTTACAGCGCGGGGAGGATTGTAAGATCGATCTCGAAAGCTTTTTCAGATGCAAAATCGAAGGGTTGTTGATCACCGCCTCCTGGGTCGAAAACCTGAAAACCGACCTGGGATTGACCGGTGTTGCACAGGTTTGGGGGGATCGACCGTCGTGGTATTTTTGGGTGACCGATGCGCCCGGCGTCTTTCATCTCGAATTTAACGATGCCGATGCCGTTACCGCGGAAACCGGTGTCTTCTATTCGGCCGATTTCATTCTCAAATGCTATCCCTATCCCCGTCATTCGGTATTTAAGCGATTCTCTTCCCTGGAAAAGGCTTTGGTTCAAAGCCCTTTCTTCGACGGCACACACTCTCCGGTCTTTGAATACCGGGAACAGATACCCCCGGATCTTTTCAATATCGCGATGATGCAAATCACCGTCGATTCCACCGGTCAGATCATCCGTTTCGGTTTTGAAACCTTCGATCTGCTGCGTACCCTTTATCTTTACGATGCCGTCCGCCGATGCCCCGGGTCAAACCGACGGTATGTTTTGAAAGCCGGTGCGGTGGACCGCAATGTGCCGGCGTTGCATATTGGATATCCGTTTTTCGGGCGGATGATGTGTTTGTATGCATATGCGGCCGGACAAACGCCGGCGCGGATTCAATTGACCCGGCGGCAGGGATTTGAATTCGGTTTGGACGCGGAAACGGTGCGCTTCATCCCTTCAACGAAAATTCAAAACTATCGTTACGGCGTTTGGTTTCATCCCCTCAGCGAATTCCAGCCAGGAGAGATGGATAAAATTCCGGCGATGACCTCCAATGAAACGGAAAAGATACTCTACGACCGATCGTTTCATTGCGGGCACTTTCATCCTTCCGAGGCGGAAAAAGTGCTTCCGGAACCTCTTGATGACCGTTGGTGGGCTTTGGCGAATATCTGTTACGCATCCCATCTGACGTCGTGTTGCGGATGCAGTTGAGAGTCGCCGTTCCGATATACCGGAAACGCATTTCACCGGTCCTCGATTTCTGCGAACGATTGCTGGTCGTCGACCTGGTTGAAAATTCCGAAACCGAGCGAAAAGAGGTTTTCCTGAACGAGATGCCTTTATCCGACCGGTTGGCCTTGTTGCAACGCTTGGACGTGAGGGTGGTAATTTGCGGCGGTATCAGTGAAAGATTGTACCACATGCTGCACAACTGCGGGATCGAATCCATCAGCGGCATCACCGGTGACGTGGACGATGTGATTACCGCGTTTTGCCGCAATCAGCTCAGTGATCCCAAATTTATGATGCCTGGATGCAGCTTCCGGGAGTGACCGGAACGCTTCCCGCAAGCCCCGCCTTTTAAGGCGGGGCCGAGGGAAGATCTTGAAAACAAGTAATTTTTTTACCGGGGAGCCCCGCCCTTCAGGGCAGGAGGGCTTCACAAAAAAGGAGGTCTCATGGAAAACGTGATGGTGGTCGGATGCGGTGCGTATATGGACAACGGCTACGGATGTCCGGGAGAGTGGCGATGCCTGAAGGCCGCGGCTTTTGGGGAAGGAAATTACGAAAACCCTTCCCAGGTCATTGCCTTTGTAAAATGCCAATGTCCGGGACGGACATTGGTCTCGAACATCGGGATGGCCATGAAACTGTCCGAAATCAAACCGGATAAAATATATCTCAGCTCCTGCCTTGCAAACGCCAAACCCGGATGCCCTTACATCACCCCGGACGAAATGGTGGAAGCTATCCAAGCCAAGTTCACAATCCCGATGATCAAAGGGACCCACGACTACCACTGACCCTTTCCCCCTGAGGGGTTCCGTCGCCGGAGCCCCCCCTCTCCGCCGGACGTTGAGGCGGAGAGGGAATCGCAACCAACATTTACGCATCGCCTGGTTCCATTTTAAATTTCCTCGGACAATTTGACTTGAATCAATTTGTTAAGTTTTTTTTCGGCTATTCTAATACCACAATGTGATATATAAAATGGCTGCAAGAATGATTTCCGACCGTCCGGGATCCTGTTTTCTCGTTTCCATACGCATTCTGGTCGATCCCGTCCACCCGGTGTTTCGGAATACGGATCGGGGGCTTCATGGGAAAGCGCACCACGGCCACAATCATTCCGTTTCCCGCGCATCCGCGTCACAGCCGAACGAAACCGGCGGGTTCGGCTTCCGGCCGTCTCCGCCCCGGTGCTTCCGCCTTACCGGTTGCGGCGCTTTCGGCGTGGCGCCAAGATCCGGCGACACGTCCGGAACGGGTTTTAAAAAAACCAACCGCCTCGTACGAAGACATGGAGACCCGGCTCAAGGCCCTGGAGTACCGGGCCCGCCGGCGATACCGCAGCCTGCTGAAGGACCTGAATCTTTCGGAACCGGCGGCGGGAATCGATGCGGCGCTGGAGAACCGCTTCGTCTTCAACCTGAAGCGATACGGGTTCGATGCCGCGCTGGCACAAGGATTGTTCCGGGTGGCGCCTTCGGCATGGCGCTCCATGGGAATGATTTCCGCGGATGCCGTGGTGATTCATCCCCCTGCCGAGCGCCTCTTGAAAGATATCCGGCAGGGACTGATCCGGTCCGCGGAAAAAAGCGCCCTTCCGCATTTCTGGTCCGAGGCGTGGACGCCGGCAAAATACCACCAGGCGGCAAAGACGCTCATGGACCCGGCGAATTTATCGGATCTTTTGGAAGACATCCCCACACCGTGGATCATCCTTCCCAGGGCCTTTTCGCTGTTGCAGGAAGCCGACAGCCGTTATTTTCCGGTGTATCTCAAGTGGATCGACAAGGAAACCCGCCTGGAGTGTCTTCGGATCTTTTTTCGGCTCCTCATCGAGTTTACGGGCAATTATGCGGTCAAATTCGCATCCGGCCCCGCCATCCCAAAAGTCAAAGCGCTCGTGACCCAGGGATATACGGCGATGTTTTATAAAACCCTCCGCACGCCGCCCGAAGGCTTTGAAGACGTGCAAATATTCGAACCGTTTTTGAACTGGCTGAAATTTTCAAGCGCCGTGGATCCCGCTTTTGCGGAAAAAAACAGCGTTAAGATCATGGATGCCGCTTTAGCCCGGATCTTTCCGGGATCCGTTGAAAATACCCTGAACCCGGCGCTTCGGGATTCCCAGGCGCGCTTCCTCATCGCCTTGCGTCACGGTTCTTTGGGGATCACCGCCACCGCAAAGTTCTTCTGGGCCGGATCGTTTCGTGATGAAATGCCTTGGCCCGAAGACCGTTTTCCTGCCGGTTGCCTTTCCGCGCTGGGATCCTTTTTCGACCTCATCCGGCGACGGTATCCTTTGGAAACCGAACGGACACGACACTTCATACGGGAATTTCTGGACCAGCTGGACACCGCCCGTGCGGCAACCTTGCCTTCCATGGTTCCCCCTGAAACACCCGACCTAAGTCTTTTTCAAAGGCGGCGCCACAGGATCCTTGCGATGATCGGCGATTTGCGCCGCTTTCTTTCTTGAGGGTCCCTACGACCCGCCCTTGACCCATCCGGGCTTTTTGTTTAAAAACCCTAAAGAACCATCCACCACTTCTTTGGAACTTTGGAACACGAACAGGAACCGGGTCATGATTAAAAAAATCGTGTCGGGGGGACAAACGGGCGCGGACCGGGCAGCCCTGGATGTGGCCCTCAAACTGGATATTCCCCACGGGGGATGGATCCCCAAGGGACGCATGGCGGAAGACGGCCCCATTGATCAAAAATATCAACTGGAGGAGATGCAGACGGCCAACTACCAGGACCGCACCGAGCAGAATGTCATCGATTCGGACGGCACCCTGATTTTATCACACGGAAAGCTCACGGGGGGATCGGCCTATACCCGGGATATGGCCCTGCAGCACGAGCGGCCGTGGCTCCATATCGACCTGAATAAAATATCCAAATTCGACGCCGCCCGGAAAATCAGCGCATGGATCGTGGAAAACCGCGTGGAAATCCTCAACGTGGCCGGACCCCGGGCCAGCAGGGATCCGTCCATTTACGACGATGTCCTTGAAATTCTCGAGACCGCCTACATGCTGACCCTTGGGACGGACAAACCGCTGCGCATGCCGGAAATACCCTTGGTGGAAAAGGCGATCCGCCATCGGGAAAACACCCTCCCGAAAACCGTGGATGAGGCGGTGGACCGGTTGTCCGCGATCCTGTCCCTCAGAGATAAAAACACCATCGCCCACCTGGAGGAAGACAAAATGCCCCTTCTCAGGGCCGCCATAGGAAACGCCGTTAAAAACCGGATAGACGCATGGTGCACCGAACCGGCCCTTCTGAAATCCTGCACGCACCGTTCGGGCAAAAAAAACCTCGATCGGGAGGAAGCCTCCAGGGTCATCCTCGAGGAGTTGTGGAAATCCCTGAAAAAAACCCACGTGCTTCGGATCGTCAAATGATCGATGCCGGGAAAGGAAGAACGCAATGATTTACATCGGAAGCTTTTTATATCTCGCCGGGGAGGAAAAAGCCGAGGAAACACAGCGCCGCCACGGCGAGTTCAGCCTCTTCGTCGAAGCCCCCACCATTGAAACGGCGATTCACCGATTCAGGGAAAAAATCTCGGAAATCCATGAATCGGGAGACTTCTTCGACGGCCGCACCTCCATTTTCATCCACCAACTCCTGGGGGTGGAGCGCTTCCCCGAGAGCACGGCGATGATGCTCAACTTCAAATCCCAGGCCGGAGATCCGGTCATGCCCTTCATCGGATGTACACACCCCACCCCGGAAAGCGATGACTGCAAAATCTACGAATGGGAGGAAGCCGGTCTTAAAATCGACGATGAAAAACGGGTCCTGTTCATGGCCTTCAATGAACACGGTGCAGCGGGATAGCGCCCCTTCCCGGCGCACCAACGTTGGAGATAAAGAGACGGCCGGAAAGAAGCCCCTTTCCGGCCGTTGCCGGTTTTACCCCAAAATGGCGTTGAGATCCGCTTCGGGCGTGTCGATGGGCATGATGTTGAAGTTATCCGCCAGGACGTTGAGCACGTTTGGCGTGATAAAGGCCGGAAGGCTCGGCCCCAGCCGGATATTTTTGACCCCCAGGTGGAGGAGCGTCAAGAGGATGGCCACGGCCTTTTGCTCGTACCAGGAAAGGATCATGGAAAGGGGCAGGTCGTTGACCCCGCAGTTGAAGGCTTCGGCCAACGCCGATGCAATCCGGATGGCCGAATAGGCGTCGTTGCACTGTCCGATATCCAGAAGGCGCGGGATCCCGTTGATGTCTCCGAGATCCTTGTCAAAGAACCGGAACTTGCCGCAGGCCAGCGTCAGGACCATGCAATCCTCGGGAACCTGTTCCACGAAGCGCGTGTAGTAATCCCGTCCCGGTTTGGCGCCGTCGCATCCGCCGACCAGGAAAAAATGACGGATGGCTTTATTCTGAACGGCCGCCACGACCTTTTCGGCAACGCCGAGGACGGCGTTGTGCCCGAACCCCACCATCACGGTCTTCCCCTTTTCATCTTCGGGAAACCCCTGCATTTCCAAGGCCCGCCGGATGACAGGGGAGAAATCGTCGTTTTGCACATGGGTAACGCCCGGCCACCCCACCAACCCCGTGGTGAAGATTCGATCTTTGTAAGTGTCTCGTGGCTTCTGGATGCAGTTGGTGGTCATGAGGATGGCACCGGGAAAGGCATCGAACTCCCGGGCCTGATTCTGCCACGCGGTCCCGTAATGACCGTAAAAATGCGGATACTTCTTTAGCTCCGGATATCCGTGGCAGGGGAGCATCTCACCATGGGTATATACATAAATCCCCTTGTCTTCGGTCTGCTTCAGCAGGGTGTCCAGATCCTTGAGATCGTGGCCGGAGACGAGAATGGCGTTTCCTTTTTTGTGGCCCAGGGGAACGGCCGTGGGGACCGGATGCCCGAAGGTTCCGGTGTGGGCGGCATCGAGGAGTTCCATGGCGCGCAGGTTGATCTCCCCGCATTTAAGGACCCGGTTCACATAGTCGGTCACCCCCTGGTCGTTATCCAGGGTAGCGGCCAGGGCGTCGTGGATGAACGCAAAAACCGCGTCGTCCTTTTGTCCAAGAATCCAGGCATGATCCGCGTAGGCGGCCACCCCTTTGAGTCCGTAGATCAAAAGCTCCCTTAAGCTCAAAACATCGGGATCCGCATCCGGATCGGACCGAATGCCGACGGCTTCACCCTGGGCGACCATCTCTTCTTTGGAACCCGCCGGTGAAAAGGCGGCCGGTCCTTTCCCGAAATCCGTTTCTCCGCCCGCGGCCCGAATCTTTTCCTTGAGTGCTTCCCTCTGGGACACCACCTGGCGGATCAAGGATACAAAGCGCTCCGGGTCAAAATCCACGTTGGTCAAGGTGGAAAAGACCGCCTCGACGCTGAGTCGGTTCACGGCATCGTCCACCACGCCGTGCTTGCGCCCCTCCACGGCCACCTGGGACAATCCCTTCATGGCATACATGAGCAGATCCTGGAGAGCCGCCGTCTCCGGCTGTTTGCCGCACACGCCCAGTTTGGTGCACCCTTCTCCCTTGGCCGTTTGTTCGCATTGGAAACAAAACATGGAAAACCTCCTTTTATAATTTTATTATGATAATCTGGTAAATCTCCAAGACCGATTGCAAGAAAATGCTCTTCTCGGGGCGATACGCATCCCCGGCCCCCTTTTGGCCGCCGACCCTAACGGGGTTTCTGTCCTTCGGCCTTGATCTAGGTCAAGTATGATGGCTTCATAAAAAAACCACCGGCGGCGTTGCGCGGCATCCCTGCCCTGTTCAATTCTCGCTTCGCGAGACGGCAACGTCGATTGAACAGGGTGAATCATTGCGGCGTCTCTGTAAGTTCGCCGCATCCTGAAGAATTTGCGCCCCTTGCATCTGGAACTGTTTGTTTTACCATTCCAATTTCGAATTGTTACGATTTCATTATTAAGGGGAAAAAATGGGCCGGATTTCGGGATTTGGCGGGAAACGTCTTGAAAAAAACGGGATGAAAATTAAAAAACGAGAGGGCCGATTCCGGTCAAATCATGTCTTCCATCTCCGCCAGCGCGCTTTTCAGGGAATTCAGCTCCTGGTGCATCTCGTCGACTTTCCGGAGAATCTCGTGAATCTTGGCCTTTGTCCGGGTACGGCGTGCCGCGTTGTATTGGCGCACGTATTCTTCCCTTCTGGCTTTGAGTTCGGCCAGGGGCGCCTGCTCGATCTCGATGGCGTCCCGGAGTTCCTGGAGCCGTTTTTGCTCTTCCCTTGAACGGCCGATAATGTCTTCAATATCCCCCAGGCGCCTCTGGGAGCGCTGCTCCAGGAGTTTGGCTTCCTCGTCCGCCAGCCGGTTGACCGATTCCATAATTTCGCTGATCTTGACATCAAGCGTACGGATTTGGGCCTCGATGGTTTCGGCGTCTTCCACGACCTCTTTTTGTTCTTCCATCAACATGGTCGGTGTCCTCATGGCTTCGGGTGGATCGATGATGCGGCGGGAGGGGCCGCCGGGATTCCGGCCTGGGAAATCGGCTTTTTTGAGTCCCTATCACAGCGGGTGTGCGGAGTCAATACCATAATCCAAGACACCGTGAAAAACGTTCGCGGCGCTTCTTTCACCGCCCCGTTTATTCCTTGAAGCCGTACGCACAACCCGCTATGATCGTTTTTACCAATGAACCGGTGTCATTTTTTTCATCGCGGCCGGAAATTTATGAAAAGCACCCTTTTTCTGATTTTATTTTTTTCCTTTTTGAGTGCATGCGCCTCGGATGACGAAGCCTCGGTCATCCGGAATACGATTCAAGATGGCGCCACGCTTGCGGAAAAACATGACATCCGGGCGTTGACACGGTATTTAACCCCGGATTTCACGGCCCGGCCCGGGGATCTCGGTCCCAAAGCCCTCCGCGGGGTGCTGTTCCGGGCATTCCAATCCTACGGCAATTTCAGGATCTATTATCCCCGTCCCCTGGTGGATGTCGGCGATTCCAATACATCGGCGAAGGCGACGGTGTACTTCGTGATCCTGCGCAAAGACCACGTGCTCCCCGGCCTGAAGGCGTTGTACGATGATCCGGAAGGCTGGATGGCGGCGGTGAGCCGGAAGGCCGATCTCTACGAACTCGAATTGACATTCACAAAAACAAGCGGTTCGTGGAAAGTCCGGCGGGCCCGGATGAATCCGCTGAAGGGGATGTCTCCGTGATGTGGAGGTCCCGGAGTTCTTCGACCGTCTTGCCCTTCCGTGACCCGGACAACAAGGGATTCCAATGAGCCTTTCCCCCCGGTTCCACGAGGCCTTGCGGATCCTCGCCGCCCTAACCGAGAAAGAGCGGCGTTCTCTGGCCGGGCTCAGCCGGAATATTTCCCGTTCGGAGGCGGGGCTCACGGCCGCGGCGGCGCCCCTGCTCCAACGGTGCACGACGGTATGCAACGGGCTTTGCTGCCGCAACATCGTCCCCGACACCCTCATCGACACCACGGATTTTATCTTTGCCCTGAGCCTGGACGGTGCCCTGGAAAAGGTTATCCCGGTGCATCTTGAAAAGGAAAATCCTTTTTATGGCACCGATTGCGTTTTTCTTAAATCCGGAACCGGTCCGTGTATTTTTCCGGGGCATTTGCGTCCCCTGGTCTGCATCACCGCCTTTTGCGGGGACGATCACGGCATCCGAAAAGAAATCGCCCGCGTCAAGTGGGCCTTTTTCCGGATGGAATGGTTTGTCCGGGTGTTGAAAATCCGGCGGCTGGCCGCCCGGATGATGAAGGTTTTTTCGATTCACTGAAAGGCGGGAAAAGCCAACCAGAACGTGCTCCCGCCGGATGCAAGGCAGTCCTCGCGCATCTTGCAATGGGGACAAAGAGAAATCCTTCCCGGGCAGGAATCGAGATCATCGGGAAGGAAACGACATCTCTTGCTGTTCATGAAAAAGCCGAACCCGAATTGTTCGGCGTAAGACCGGATCCTGAACAGGGAAAGGCCTCTGCCGCCGGCATCGAAATCGTACGGATTGCGGGTGGCGTACCGATCCGTTTCTTGGGTGTGATAGAACGCCTCAAAGAGGTGTTTCCGATTCTTGTCAGCGATGCCGATGCCGAAGTCTTTGATCTTGAACACCGTCTCGTTGTCGCTTTTTTCCAGAAGAATCCGCACCAATCCTTCGTCGGGTGTATTTTCCACGGCGTTTCTCAACAAGGATGCCGCCGCGTCTTCGAGCGCGGCAGGGTGGGCCGTCACACCCAGGTCTTCGGGGCCTTCCAGTTCATAGGCGATTTCCCGGTGCGCCGCCCTCTCCTTTGTAACGGCCAGCATTCGCCGGGCGAAAGGATGCAGCGCGATGGATTCCCGAGGCGCCGGAATATCTTTTTTCCCCTCGTAGGAATGGAATCGTTGCTCGGCCTCCTTGTGGGATCGAATAATCTTATCGGTGGACTCCTGGATCTCGTAAAGGCGGCTTAAATGAGTTTCCACCCGGCGAAAAATTTTTTCTCTTTTATGACGGTCTCCGGTTTCTCCGGCTTCACGCTCCAGTCTTTTCATGGACCCAGAGATGACCGAAAGGGGGGTTTTGAGTTCGTGGGAAAGGAGATCCAACGCCTTGGTTTTGGCGATATTGAGCGCTTCCAATTCTTTCTTAGACTGTTCCAGGGCTTCCAATCGGGATTGCTGCAGTCGTGTATTTTCCATCGCCAATGCCGCCTGATCGGCAAGAAAATTGAGCAAAAGGATATCTTCCCGTTGGTAGAATTTGCCGGATTTCTTTTCGCCCAAAACCAGAAGACCGAAAAGCCGCCCTTCGAACAGGATCGGAATGATCAATGTGGCTTCCAATTGCTCAAAGATCCGTTCGTACGCCTCCCGGTTTTCCTGCAGCGCCGGGTCCTCTGTGATATCGTAACGGGTGATTCCCTTCTTTTTTTCACTGAGGATTCGAAGAAAGGGATCTTCCGCTGGAAGCATGACAATGGGCTCTTTATGGAGAACGCTGACGAAAGACTTGCCGTCTTTCGTCTTCAACATGACATATCCCGTTTCGATGAACAGGGAATTCAAGACGATATCCATCATGCGGGTGACGATTTGATCCAGCATCAGGGAAGACCGCATGGATTGTCCGATTTTTTCCATGATGTTCTTATAATCGTATTCCATGCGGTAGAAAACCCGATCGACAAGCCGTTGCACTCGCTGTCGAAAGAAATTAAAAAGAAAAATAATAACGACAATCGACGCCACGGTTAATCCCGGATATTCGGAAACCCCCCGCTTTCCAAAAACCACCAAAGGAATGATCACCAGCATCGTATAAAGGAAAAGAACACTGATGGTCGCCAGGATGTATCCAAACGTCTTTCGTACCGTTGTCTGGATATCGAAAAGGTTGTGCTTGACGATGGAATAGGCGATACATAAGGGGAAAAAAAGTAAAAAAGGGAGATAATAGTTGAATCCCGGTACGATATGCGTTCTGAAAAACGCATCCAGGACAAAGTCCAGCAAGGGGATGGATATGGCGATGAAGATCCCCGATAAAATGCACTTGGCCCGGACCTTCACGATTTCAGAAGTGGATCGCAGCCACGAAAGAAGGCTGGAAACCAAAAAGGATAATACGGCCCCCACGAAGTAAACGCCCAGTACGATAAACCATTCCCGGGGAATGTCCGCTGTTTCCGAAGCGGTAAGCCGGATACAGACGAATAAAATCAGAGAAACGCCGTAAGGCGTCCATTCAAGAAAAGGGAATTGATCGACGCTCTTCCACCGGTTGGGGACATTCAGTGCCATGTGGATGAACGCCGCCGGTGACATGGTGTATAAAAAAACATGCAGGGTCCCCATCCAGGAAGGGGTCCATGTGCTTCCTTTAAACAAAAACATCAACAGGAGGCCGAAACACGTTCCGAACAGATAAAATGCCCAGCTGCTTCTATGGTGGGGCTTCATCAGGAATACGAGAACGCTGATCAGGAAATAAGAAAGACCGACAAGGAACGTGAAACCGGAATGCCGGAACGCCTTGGAAAAACCGAAAGGAACATTTTCAACAGTCACATCGAACGATTCGCCCATTCGGTCAACGCGATACGTGTTGCTTTCACCGATGGTATAGTTCCGGCAGGCCCGTAACTGATTTCGGGTGGTGAAATGCTTTCCGTTGACGGTCAAGATGCGATCCCCCGGCCGGAGGCCCGCCCGCCTGCCGTGCACATTGACCCCGGCGACCACATGCAAGCCGGTGGCACTCCGATGGAAAAAACCGAAATCCGGTTCCACGGACCACCGGTGGATATTGTACAAGAAAAGGGAGGCCGTCGTGAAAGACAGCACCAAGAGAATTCCGAAGACGATCCAGGAAATCGATTTATCGGCGTTGCTTTTCATTAGACGCCTTATGATAAAAAGAAGTGTCAAGGGGCGGCGGTGCCGATAATGGGATGGCCTGTTTTAAGACCGCTTCCTTTGGCTTTGCTTTAAAATATAGGACATGGGGGAGGCCTTCCCGTCAAAGAGACCGGCGATCATAAAACATAAAACAGCTGCGATGGAAAAAGCAGGCACCCAATCGCCGGTTTTTATATACAGGGTATGCGCATTCGTCAAAAGGGCGGTGCCTTTTAAAATGCCCTGGATGAAAAGATCCCGGTCGCCGTCGTCTTTCAGTCGTTGAAGGATCCTTCCCCGGGAATCGATGATACACGAAATCCCGGTATTGGCGCAACGAATCACGAAAACACCGTTCTCCACGGCACGGAAGACACTGGCGGCCATGAGCTGGTAGGGGGCCGCCGTGTCGCCGAACCGGGCTTCATTGGTCAGATTGATGATCACTTCCGCTCCGTTTTTTACAAACCGTCGGACCAGTTCCGGAAAAATATTTTCCCAGCACAGGGTAACACCCAATCGATGGGGGGGCAATTCTAAAACGGTGTACTCGGTCCCGGGAGCGTACTCGCTCAAACTCGACACACGAATCCAGTGCCAGGGCAGGACATTTTTATATGGCAGGTATTCACCAAAGGGGAAAAGCCGAACCTTGTCATACCGCTGGTTCAATACAGGGCCCTGTTCCGGGTGCAAAAGAAAGGCGGAATTGGTCAATTGCACCGTCGACTTGCCGGGGGGGATCCATTTCTGGTATTGGGCGCTTCCCAATAAAAGGGGCACGTTGGTTTTTTGGGCCATTTCGAATACGGTGTTGAAGATGCGCGGATCCGAAGTGACGCCCCCCGGCGTGGCGGTCTCCGGCCAGACAATGAGGTCCGGTTTCATGGCCGCCGCCCGGAGGGTCAACCCCCGATAGATTTTCAATATCGTCTCGGCGTATCGGGGATCCCACTTCCGGGATTGGGGGATGTTGGCCTGAACCAGGGCGATTTCCAGCGTTTCTCCCTGAACCGGGATTCCAAGCCTCCAAAGGCCGAAAGAAAGGGCCAAGATAATGCTGAGACCGGCTGCAACGGTCACCTTCAGGGAACCTTTGATCCATTCGTGAACACGGTTGTGAAGGCGGTTTTTTCTCTGCCGTATCGCCTGTATCACCGCAGCAAGACCGGCGGATTGCAGCACAATGAGAAAGCTCAGACCGTAAGTGCCCGCCAGGGCGGCCCCCTGGATCATGACGGGATAGCGGTACGGCGCCTGCCCGATCAGCCCCCATGGAAGGGCCAGGAAAGACAGATTGGATCGCAGATATTCCAGGGCCACCCATAGAAAAGGGGCGGCCCACAAGGCCGCCGGCCACCCCAGACGGCGCTCCAAAAAGGCCGCCCCCATGCCGAACAGGCCGAAATAGCTGCTAAAATACAGGGCCAAAAGAAGATGATGGATGTAACGGTAACCGGTCACGCCGGTGATCCAGTAGAACAGACCCGGAAAGAAAACCATCCCGCACAAAAAACCCAAAAGGAACCCTCGAAAAACCGATTGCCCCTTCAGGCTTAAAAACAAAAGCGCCAGCGCCGGCCAGGTCAAGAAAGCGCAATCCCACCTGGGAAATGCCAAGACCAGCAGCGCGCCGGCGAAAAAAGCGAATCCGGCCCGTTTATACATGGACTGCCGGCGGCGGTTTGTCCGATTGGATTGGATCGTATTTTTTACATTCTTGCGTTAAAAGAAAATAAAAAAACCGTTAATTACCGGCAGGAACGACCCGGATCTTAAACGATCCGTAAATCATCGTATTTTCCGGATCCCCGCAATAATCTTTTCCCAGCACCTTCAATTCGGTCAGAATCGGAAGGCCTTTTATGTTAAAAAGCTTTCCGGCATCCCGATTGCACGGACTGAAAAGATACTTTTGCAGGATTTCGCACTCGGTGTAGTCGCAAAGGGATTTTTGCTCCACGATATCCTTTCGGAAGGCATAGAGCCGGATCGTTTTCTCCTCTTTGCCGTTGATCCATTGCATCCGCTTTAAGACCACGTGGATATCGTATTGTTTCGGGGCTTGACCTTCCAGTTTCCACGGGGCGGCTGTAAAGTGGCCTGTGATCAAGGGACTCAAATCCGTGGGCTGCGGAAGCGTGCCGCAGCCGGCGCCCGGCGGTTCCATTCCGCCGTCGGCCCATGCCGTCGAAAAACAGATCACCGATAGTGCCGAAATAACCCAGACAATTTTTTTCAGTTTCCAGTTCATCTCCTGCCCTCCCGTATGGTGATGTTGGATGGTGTTGTAAAAAGGCCCTTTTGGCCACGCCATGGTATCCTTTGGATGGAACTGTGATGTCCTTCGTGCATTCAATCCCGAACGATTCTATTTTATAAGGAGAATTTCCCGAGCGCCTCCGAAAAATTCCCCGCTTCGATATTTGCCCGTAACGATTACCCGATACCGTTTTCCCGGTGTCCTGGAAGACAAGGAATGAACACATGTCCTTCCCGCGTAATACACGGTCAACTTTCCCCTCTGCCGTTCGATTTTCCCCTTGAGATTGTTCATGCGGATGCTGTTAAAGTCCACATCGTTTACCGCCCTGCCTTTCGGCATATCCATTTCGATTTTGACGACCGGTGACCGATCCGTCGATGTCCAGGAAAGGCGCCAGTGATCCGGAATGATCCGGATTTGGGTTTCGCCCTCCATGAAAAAGGAATGCATCTCAGATTTGGCCACACCCGACCATAAGGGCCCGCTCAAGTTGCAGGGGGGGGCTTTGAAAAGCATGACAGGAAGCTGGACTTGCACCGAATAATATCCCGGGAGCGTCAACGGATAAAACCGGCGCAAATCATCGACTTTCTGAAGGATTGTCCCGCGTGGAGGCAAAGTTTCGCACGGAACAGCCTGGACCAGTTTGTTGTCTTTTCCGACAAAAGGCAAGGGCGGCGCGTCCGGAAATTCATGGCTTTCGAACCCTTTTCCCGGGACCAACAACCGATTGGCGGGGTCCAGGATGCGCATTTGCAAGGCAAAACGGCTTTCCCGGAATCCTTTACGGATTAAGATCGGCCTGTCTGCGGCATTGAACACTTCAATGGAAAACGGAATCGGCGCTTGACTTCGATAGTAAGCGGTTCTTTGAAAAAAGTTCAGCCTCACCTTCAACAAAGGAGCGGCGGCTTCTGCAGGCGTCCACAACCATCCGCTCAAGACACCGGCGATGAGGCAGAATCCCGCCCGCAGGATGCGGCGATACCCTTTTGAGGAAGAACCAAAAGGACGGTTTTCGTGGCTGCGTTTTACCGCCGAAGGCCCTTTTTTCCACAATAAAAAGGCGCCTTCCGGGGAACAAGGGCACTTACGGCCCTGAGCGATAGAAGTTATAGATAACATGTAGCCCCCGGATATCCTTGGATCCGCCCGGGCTGTGACTGCAACCCGAAATCGGAGCCCTGGTTTCAGTGGCGGGACATGACGGGCCGAACATCTTTTGTTCCCAGTCAATGCTGTTTCTGAACATGATGCAACAGGGATTATCACAGTGGTCTTCGTTCACGGCTCCGAGAAGGGCATGCCCCATTTCATGGACCACGGTGCGCGCCATCACCTGATAGATGTCGTAAGATGTCCCGGCGTCGCCGATTTCCGTGATCCTTCCGTTTTCATCAAAGGCAAGGGGGTTGATCTCTACGGTATCGTCGCCCGTAAGTGTGTACGGAGGGTTCGGGGACGGGTCTTGGGCATTCAGGTTCATGGGACTGGAATACACGCAGTCGGTTTCCGGAGAATCTTTGCAATCCATGGTTTCCGGCACCGCTTCCATTCGAATCACCGGATAGGCGCCCTCTTCGAAGTAGCATTGAAGGGGATGGAGATATACGTACGGTTGGTAGTACTTGTATGATTTTTCGGAAGACGAGGTATATCCCTTGGTGCTCCAGGTCCATGTACCGGTGAGTGTGACGGAATCCCCATCGGCCATGGCGTATTCACGAAAATAGATGTGGCCTTTATGGGCCTCATCATCTGCGCCAAAAATGTAAATGGGATATTCTTTACTCCCGGGCGGTTTTAAAATGATTTCCAAAATATCACAGGGCCACTCCGGATGATTGTCGGGATCGTATTCATAGCCTGCAGCGCCCCTGAATAAGGAAAAGGGATGATCCGGAGCCCCCAAAACCACGACTTCCACGTTTGCCGCTTCAAAGGCAGGAATCAAGGCGGTTCCGTTCGTGCTCCCCGGAAAAAGCCGGGTATAAAACTCTTCCCAGTAAGCATCCGTTTGTGCATCGATTTTTTTCTTTGGGCGCACAAAAAGCGTTTTTCGGAAAGGATCCGTGTGGTACGTTTCTTTTTCGATTCGATCCGGGATGCCGTCTTGGTCCGTATCGCCATCCTCCAACGCTTCCCATGGGTTTCCAGGCGTCGGCTGTGTTGAAAACATCCAGGTATCGGACCACTCCCCGGATTCATCCGCTCCGCTGACCGCCCGGACTCGCCATCGGTATGATGAAAGTCCCTGGAGTCTTTCGGGCGGGATCTCAAAAAAAGGCGCCGAGACGCGTTCCCGAAAAAGAAGGGTTTCCCCCGCATCCGTCTTTTCGTTCAGTTCGAGCTCGAAATCGGCGGGGCCGTCGGAAAAGCGCCATTCCAGCCGCGGATTCAACGAAACGCCATGGCGTCCGTTTTCCGGTGAAAGCAAGGTTGGGGCGGGGAGGGTCGCACACGCTGTCGTCGACAGGACGAAAACGATCAGGGAGAAGAAACAACCCGCTGCCCGATGGGGGTAAGGACTGTTTTGCAACATCCAAACATCCTGAAATCGGATTCCCACGGAACGATATTGCGCCACATCGACTTGAAAAACGATGCATTGTCGATAACAAGGGCATAAAAACCATTTTATGTCAATGGTTATCTGCCGGAAGCCCCATAAACATCAGAAAAATTCCGGAGCATTCCCGGGGTGGATATCCGATAAGCAGGCAGCAATTTGTGGTTTTTTATGAAAAAACAACAAATTCCCGATAAAACAGAATCGGGGACAAAACGTGTTTTACGGGAATCCATACGCTTTGCCACTCGGAGAAAAACCGATTGACCGGACACGGTTTCAATCGTAATATAAATTTTATTCAGGGCAGCGGCGCAACTTCCAAAGTTTTGACAGGAGCAGAGCCCATATGCACAGCGGTTTCCACCGGCTCCGTTTTTTTCATACAACGGCAGTCTTGAAAGCGGCTGTTTTTCTTTGTCTCTTCTTTTTCTTTGTGCTTCCCGCTTCAGCCGATGTGTACCGGTGGGTGGACAAGGAGGGGGTCGTCCACTACACCGATACGCCGCCTGCCCAAGACGCCGAAGAGATTCACCGTTATCCGGAGCTGTCCTCCGAAAGCCCGGCGGCGGAAAGCGATCCCCGGGATGTCCCCCGATCTCCGGAGATTGCCGCGCCGACCGAAACCACCCCGGAACCCACGCCGTCCCCCGAACCCCAAGCACCCTCAGACACCGAAACCATGATCCGTCTCAAAAAGAATCTCGAGAAGCGCACTAGCAGCCACCAGCAGCGGAAATTCAAGCGCCGGATCGAGGCTCAAAAACTCAAGGAGGGGATTGAACCCGGTCAAGACGCAAACAACCCCTAACCCCTTTTCGGAAAGATATACGCCATGAGCATGACCCAGCGCGTCCTCATCGCCGGCGCCGTATTGGCACTGGACCTGGTGGTGTTTTTCCTCCCCCTCGCCGCCGTTTTCGTCGCCTACATTCTCATCGTCAATCCCCCCTGGTTCCGGGATTTTTTGGATCGATTGGGTCCGGCGAGCCCCGCGGCGTCGAAGGATTGAGTCCGCATGCCGCCCAAAATGCAAAAGCCCGTGCTCCTGGTGGCCCTGGGCGGAAACGCCCTCATCCGGAAAGGACAAACGGGGACCCTTTCCGAACAGTTTGAAAACCTCGCCGTGCCGGTCCGCCAGATCGCCCGCCTTACCCCTTTGTATAAAATCATCATCACCCACGGGAACGCCCCCCAGGTGGGAAGCCTTCTCCTCCAGCAGGAAAGCTGCCCCGCGGTCCCCAAACTCCCCCTGGAGATCCTGGTGGCCCAGACCCAAGGGTGGCTCGGATACATGATCGAATCCACCCTGGACAGCGGCCTGATGGAACTGGGGAGCCCTTCCCACCCCCTCGTGAGTCTCATCAGCTACGTGGTGGTGGATCCGGCGGATCCGGCGTTTTCCGCGCCCACCAAGCCCATCGGCCCTGTCTACAGGCGGAAAAAGGACGCGCCCTCCGGTTATCCGCTGGTGAAAACCCCGAAAGGGTACCGCCGGGCCGTGGTCTCCCCCCGGCCGGTGACCATCGTGGAAAAACGGGAAATCCGGCGCCTCGTCGAGGAGGATTTCATCGTGATCTGCTGCGGGGGCGGCGGGATCCCCGTCATCCGGGAAGGACGCGCCTTTTCCGGGGTGGACGCCGTCATCGACAAGGACCTGGCCTCAGCCAAGCTCGCCGAAGAGGTGGGTGTGGACACCTTCGTCATCGCCACCGACGTCCCGGGTGCGGCGTTGGACTACGGGAGCGAACGGGAACGGTTTTTAAAAACCGTCTCCCTTGAACGTGCGATACGCTATCTTGCCGCCGGGCACTTCCCCGACGGCTCCATGGGGCCCAAGGTGGAAGCGTGCATCCAATTTTTGAAAACCGGCGGAAAACGGGCCGTGATCACGTCCGTGGATGCCATTGAAAAAGGGCTGGAAGGCAACACCGGAACGCAGTTCTTCCTCTCGGTCCCCTGACCCCTCGGCCCCTCGATCCCTCGACCCCTCACTCTCAACAGACGCCGCAGGCGCGGCACGACTCGATGGGACAAGGGGGAGAAGGTTTGCCTTCCATGGCCCGTTTGAATTCCTTTTTTAAAAATGCCTTTTGGATGCCGTGGTCGACGAAATCCCAGGGGAGGCGTTCATCCAGGTCTTTTTCCCGGTGCACGTAGAAGCCGGGGTTGGCGGAAGCCGTCTTCAGGGTCCGCGGCCAATTCCCCTGGTTTTGGTGGACCGCCAAAAGGATCTCGCCCACGCGCCGGTCCCCCAGGGAAAGGAGTCCCTGGATCAGGGCCCACCGGGGCACATCCGCGTGGATCCGGACATTGGAGACGTTCCCCAGGCCGGTTTTGACTTTTTTGATTTTTTCTTTCAGTACGCCCACCGTGTCCATGGGCGCCCACTGGAACGGCGTCACCGGCTTGGGGACAAAGGAATTCAGGCTCACCGTAATGGTTCCCATGCGTCCTTTGGGACGGCTGGCCTTGAGGAACCGGTGTTTGATCCGCCTGCAGAGGGCAATAATGGCCTCAACATCCTCGGCGGTTTCCGTGGGGAGGCCCACCATGAAATAAAGCTTCAAATTCAAGATCTCGTTTTCCACCAGGGCCTGGACCGCCTCCAAAATCCGGTTTTCGGTGAGATGCTTATTGATCACGATGCGCATCCGTTCGGATCCCGCATCCGGGGCCAGGGTGGCGGTCTTGGTCTTGCTTTCCTTCAACAGGGCGAAGACGGGCGGACTCAGGGCATCGGCCCGCAGGGAACTGAAACCGGCCGTCATGCCGTGTGCCAGGATGCGGGAACAGACCGTATCGATCTCCGGGTGATCCGCCACCGCTCCGCCCACCAGGCCCACCCTGTCCGTGAGTGCGCGTGCATCCCCGACGGACGCCGCCAATGACGCCGGGCTCTGAAAGCGGGGGGGTCGGTAGACGAACCCGGCGGCGCAAAAACGGCATCCATGGGGGCATCCCCGGCTCACCTCCATCAGAAAAGCGCGGCCGAAGGTCGTCTCCGGCCCCACGATCGCGCTCTTGGCCGGTTGAACGGAAAGATCCTTGCAATACACTCTCTGGATTTTTTCCGGAACATCGGCATTGGGCAGAAAGGATCGGAGCGTACCGTCCCGCCGGTATGCGGGCGTATAAAACCGCGGCACATAAGCGCCGGGCACTTCCCGGGCCAGGCGCAGCAGGAAGGTTTTTCGGTCTTTTTGCGCCCGGGGGCCGGAATCGGAAAGGCAGTCGAAGAAAGGCGGCACGATTTCTTCGGCTTCTCCGATGAACAGGCAATCCATAAACAACGCCAGGGGTTCGGGATTCAAAAAGGCGGCAACCCCCCCTGCCACCACCCAGGGGTGGGGGAAGGATCTCTCGGTGGAAAGCAGGGGGAGTCTTGCCCGTTGCAGGATGGAAAGGAGGTTGGGGTAATCGTTTTCAAATGAAACGGAAAAAGCGATGACATCCACATCCGAAAGGCGGCGCCGGGTTTCCAGGGTGCGAATACCCGTCTTTTCCGACGAATCCGGCTCGGGATAAAACGCCCGTTCACAAGAAACGCCCGGGAGCCGGTTGATCAGGGCATAGACGGCCTGGAATCCCAGGCTCGACATCCCCAGGGAATACCGGTTGGGATACACCAGCGCCACCGTCACCTCGGCGGCGGGCTTCCGGATGACGCCGGTCTCCTCGGGTGAAACGCGTTTCGGCCTTTTGCCCATGAAAGTCGGTTCCTTGATCGGCACGCATCCCCGCGCCCTCGAAATCCGTCGCGTTCAACGCACGGGATCGTCTTTTGCGGATGCCGTTGCCGTCAGTCCGCTTTCTTCCGCAAAAACGTGGGGACATCGAGGTCGCCGTTATCGATGATCAGCCCCTTGTACCCCCGGTACATGGCCCCGGAGGCTTCTCCGGAAGCTTCCTTTTCCCTGAGGAAGGTGGGCCGCTCCAGATCCCCGCCCCGCTCCAGATCGGCGGGGGTGACGTCCCGGATGCGCCCCCGGTGAAATCGGGTTTCGATCTTTTCCGGTCGGGCCGGGATCACTTCCGCTCCGATGCCGGTGGCGATCACCGTCACCCGCATCTCGTCACCCAGGCTGTCGTCCAATACCGCACCCCAGATGATCTCCGCTTCCTCCCCCACTTCCTTATAGATCCGTTCCGAAGCCTCGGTGGTTTCATCCATGGTGAGTTCGGTGGAGGACGTGATGTTCATAAGAACGCCTTTGGCCCCGGAGATGGAGATATCTTCCAGCAAGGGGTGAGAGATGGCGTTTTCGGCGGCCAGAACCGCACGGTTTTCCCCGCTGGCGAACCCGATCCCCATGATGGCCATACCGGCCTTGGACATGGTGGTCCGGACATCCGCAAAATCGAGATTGATGAGACCGGGCACCATGATGAGATCCGTGATCCCCTTGACGGAATGCAGCAGGATCTCGTCGGCCTTTTTGAACATCTCGAGCAGGGTGGCGTGCCGGGGGGCGATTCCCCGGAGCCGGTCATTGGGGATGGTGATGACCGTATCGGCCACGTCCTTGAGCTTCTCGATCCCTTCATCGGCCTGCCGGGATCGCTTTTTCCCCTCAAAGGAAAAGGGGCGCGTGACCACGGCCACGGTCAGCGCGCCGATTTCCTTGCAGATCTCGGCGATGACCGGTGCCGCCCCCGTGCCGGTGCCGCCCCCGAATCCGGCGGTGATGAAGACCATGTGACTCCCGTCAAGGGTGTTCTTCAGGGTGTCCCAGGTCTCCAAGGCGGCCTCCCTTCCCAGTTGGGGGTTGGCGCCTGCTCCCAGTCCTTCCGTAAGGCACTCCCCCATCTGGATCTTGACAGGCGCCTTCGAGACTTCCAGGGCCTGGCAGTCGGTATTGGCGGCAATGAACTCCACCCCCTGAAGGTTGGATGTGATCATGTTGTTGATGGCGTTTCCGCCGCCGCCGCCCACACCGATGACCTTGATCCTGGCGGACTTGGAGCTTTCCACGAATTTGAACATCATTTCCCCACCTCCTTGAATTGTTTTGCTTCCAATTTCAAACCACTTCCTTGAACCATCGTCGCATCCGGTCCATGATCCGATTGAAAATGTTTTGATCCCGGATCCTGAACTTCTTCCGGTTCGTATTCCGCGCGCCGTATTTCACCAGCCCCACGCCGGTGGCATACATGGGATTGTTCACCACGTCGGTGAGTCCTCCGATCCCCTCGGGCCGCCCCACCCGGACGGGTACATTGAAGATGGATTCGGCAATCTCCACCACGCCCTCCAAAAGCGCCGTCCCCCCGGTGATCACCATCCCGGAAGTGATGGTGTTTTCCATTTCCGCCCGGTACAGTTCCCGTTTTACGATGTTGAAAATCTCTTCCATCCGGGGTTCGATGATCTCGGCCAGAATCTGCCGGGGGAGTTTCTTCGGCGAATGGGTTCCGGTCCCCCGGACTTCGATCATTTCGTCGGATTTGACATTCTTGGCCACACAAACGCCGTATTTGAGCTTGATCTTTTCCGCTTCCGCCAAGGGCGCCCGGAGTCCCACGGCGATGTCGTTGGTGACGTTGTTTCCTCCCAGAGCCAATACAAAGGTATGCTTGACGTTCCGGTCCTTGAAGACCGCCAGGTCCGTGGTGCCGCCCCCCGCATCCAACAACGCCGCCCCAAGATCCTTTTCCTCATCCGTCAAGACCGCCTCCCCGGAAGCCAGGGGCTCCAGGACGATGTCGCACACGTCGAGACCGGCGCGGTTGGCGCACTTGACAATATTGTGGGCCGACGTGACCGCTCCCGTGACGATGTGGATCTTGGTCTCCAGGCGCACCCCGGACATCCCCACCGGGTTCTGAATCCCGTCTTGATCGTCCACGATGAATTCCTGGGGGATCACGTGGATCACTTCCCGGTCCATGGGGATGGCCACGGCCCGGGCCGCTTCCACCACGCGGTCCACGTCCCCCTGGGTGATTTCCGGTCCCTTCACCGCGATGATGCCCCGGCTGTTGAACCCGGTGATATGCCCCCCCGCGATCCCGGCATAGACGGAGGAAATTTCGCACCCGGCCATGAGTTCCGCCTCTTCGATGGCCTTTTTAATGGATTCCACCGTGGACTCGATGTTGACGACGACCCCTTTCCGCAGGCCCACGGAAGGGTGGGAGCCGATGCCCACCACATGGATTTCCTTCCCCTGGATCTCCCCCACGACGGCGCAGATCTTGGTGGTCCCGATGTCCAATCCTACGACGATTTCTTTATCCCGCTGCATTCACGCCTCCCTGTGGGTTCCGGACGCGGATTCGTCCGGAACCGGAATCACGATGATCCGATCCGTCTCCATAACGTCGATGGCATCAAAATCCGCGACACGTTCCATAAGGTTTAACCGGAAAAGCGCCTGTTTCAGCCCCGCCAGTTTCGTTTCCAGATCCCCGAACCCGAGATGGACGGCTTTGCTCCCTTCAAACAGACACAACGTGATGCCGGTCTCAGGGTCCGCATGGACGGACCGGATCACCGGGGCGGGGATCATGGCGTTTCGGCGTTGTCCCAATTTCAAAACGGCCATTGCCGATTCCCACGCCGCCCCGTGGGGAGCGCCCGGCGTGGGAATGTCCGAAAAATCGAGGCCCACGATCACCGGCAGGTCCCGGGGGTCGGCGTCGGACCATTTTTTGAATATTTCACCTTTCGTGTTGATCAAAAAAAGACTCCCGAGATCCACCAGCGCCAGGGGTGTCTCTTCTTCAATCCGGATCTCCACCGTGTCCGGCAGCTGCCGTTTCACCATGGCCTCCACGATCCAGGGGTGGGCCAAAAGCCGTTTCCGCGCCCGGTTTAAGTTCATGGCGAGAATGCTTTTCCCTGCTTCCACCTGCGCCTGTTCCAGGACCGCTTTTTTCGACAGATGCCGGTTGCCGTCCACCACGATGGTCCGGGTATTGAAATAATCCCACTGGGTGACCAGATCATGGACAAAGATGAATCCCGCGCTTAACAGGGCGATCCCCGAAAACCACAAAAAACCCCTTCCGGCATGGATGAAAAAGCGACCGGTGTTTTCTCTTTTGATTTTCCGATCCGCCTTGTATCGGTTCTTTTTGGCTCTAGGCTCCAATGATCTTCACCTCCGGCTCCAGCGGCACGTTGAATCGGTTCCATACCGTTTCTTCTATTTCCCGGGCCAGCGCCAGGATATCCGATGCCGTGGCGTTTCCGGTGTTGACGATGAAATTGGCATGTCTTTCCGAGATCATCGCCCCCCCGACACGCCTGCCTTTGAGCCCGGCTTGATCGATGAGTTCGCCGGCGCTTTTTTCCGGAGACGGATTCTTGAAAAAGCATCCGGCACTGGGCCATTTCCAGGGCTGCCGTTTTTTTCGCATGGCAAGAATCGCGGATGCCTCGACCCGCAGGGATTCGGGATCCGCGTGCTGCAAACGGAAAAGACCGGATAAAAGGATCGAGGGGGTCGCATCGGCCCCCGGCGTCCATTTCAATCCCCGGTAGTCAAAGTCCAGGGTGTTGCGCGGATACGTCCGGATCCGGCCGTCGGAACAAAAACCCTCAACGGCTTCCACCACGTCCGCCATGCATCCCCTCGGGGTCCCGGCATTCATCATGATCGCCCCTCCCACGGTTCCGGGAATACCCACGGCAAAGTTCATTCCGGCAAGCCCTTTTTGGATTGCAAAGCGACACAGCATCCGGGTCCGGGCCCCGGCCATGGCCCGGACCGTCACCACGGATCCCTCGTCTTGAACGATTTTGATTTTCCGAAACCCGGCGGACAGGGTGATCACCACTCCGCGGACGCCGGCATCCGTCACCAGCAGATTGGTCCCGTCTCCCAGCACAAAACAAGGAATCTCTTTTTCCCGGCAAAAGGCGGTCAACGTTTTCAATTCGCGCATCCCCCGAAGCGACAAGAACGCATCGGCCGTCCCGCCCACGCGAAGAGAGGTGTGCCGGGACATGGGTTCATTGAATTTCACCCGTTCTTTGAATTGCGCCTTCAGCCATTTTTTCATCTCCGGAGTCAAGACCCGCTTCGAGGGGTTGCCTTTCCCGATACCCGTCGTTTTTTCCTGCGCCCTTGAAGGCCTTTTTTTCGAAAGTGCCTTCATCCCCGTCTTTCAATTACCTTTTCACCGGCCTTCCATACATCCCCGGCACCCAGGGTGAGGAGAAGATCCCCGGGTTTCAAGATCCCGTCCAGGACCTCGGGGACGGCCTCCAGGTCCTCCACATAATGCACCTCTTTGTGGCCGTGGGCCTGGATCCCTTCGGACAGGAGGCGGCCGCTCACCCCCTCCATCTCGGGCTCCGAGGCCGCGTAAATGGGGAGCACCAAGAGAACGTCGGACTGATAAAACGCCCGGGTGAATTCATCGAAAAGGGCCCGGGTCCGGGTGTACCGATGGGGCTGAAAGACCACGACGGTCCGCCGGTTGGGCCAACCCTCCTTCACCGCCTCCAGAGTGGTCTTGATCTCCGTGGGGTGATGGCCGTAGTCGTCCACCACCGTGACACCCCCGACGTCTCCCTTGATTTCGAGCCGGCGCTGCACCCCCTGTACCAAAGCCAGGGTTTCCCGGATCTTCTCGAAGGGGATTCCCAACTCCATGCCCACCGCCACGGCGGCCAGAGCGTTGGACACGTTATGGATGCCGGGCAGGTTCAACACCATCCGGCCCAGTTTCTGCTCCTTGAAATAGACCTGGAAACGGCTTTTCAGCCCTTCAAAGGAGACATCCTTGACCTGGAAGTCGGCCTGTACGCTCATGCCGTAAGTGGTGAATCGTTTCCGGAGGCGGGGGATCAGGGACTGGATCGGCTCGTTGTCCAGACACAAGACCGCCAGGCCGTAAAAAGGAATGCGGTGGATGAACTCCAGGAATGCCTCCTGGATGGCCTCCATGCCTTCGTAGTAATCGAGGTGTTCCCGATCGATATTGGTGACCACCGCAATGGTGGGGGACATCTTCAAAAAGGAACCGTCGCTTTCGTCGGCCTCGGCCACGATGAAGTCCCCTTTCCCCAGCACGGCATTGGCGTCGATCCCTTTGAGCTTCCCGCCGATGACGACCGTGGGATCGAGCCCACCCGCGGCCAGCACCGCGGTCACCAGGGAGGTGGTGGTGGTCTTCCCGTGGGCCCCGGCCACGGCCACGCTGTATTTCAACCGCATCAGCTCCGCCAGCATCTCGGCCCGGGGAATGACCGGAACGGACGCCTTCTTGGCGCCGGTCACCTCCGGGTTGTCGGGCCGCACCGCCGAAGAGGTCACCACCACATCGGCCCCTTCGATCTGTTCCTCCGCGTGTCCCTCATAGATGGTGCCCCCCAGGTGCTGAAGCCGCCGGGTCAAATCGGAGGTCTTCAGGTCCGACCCGGATACCTTGTACCCCAGGTTCAGCAACAGCTCGGCGATGCCGCTCATCCCGATGCCGCCGATCCCCACAAAATGAATATGATATTTTTTCAGATACATTCGTTGCGATTCAGTCTTTTTGTTTCCATCGAAACCGGGTCCTCTTTCGACGCGCTTCCGCAAGGGCCGTCATGTCGTCGACGATGACGCGTGCGGCATCCGGCCGTCCGAAATCTTTGGCCCGCAGGGCCATCCGGGAAAGGGCCTCCGGACGACCGGCATAATAAACGATCTTTTCGGCAAGCATCTTTCCATCAAGCATGATCTGGGGGATCATCTCCGCGGCCCCTGCGTCCGCCAGTTCCCGGGCATTGCGGGTCTGGTGGTCGTCGGCGGCAAAGGGAAACGGGACGAAGATCGCCGGTTTCCCTAAAGCGGTTAATTCGGCCACGGTGGTGGCCCCGGAGCGACAGATGACGAGATCCGCTGCGGCGTATCGGTTTTCCATGTCGTCGAAAAACGGGGCGACGGTGCCGGAAACCCCGGATGCGGCATACACCTGTCCAACCCAATGGGCGTCCGCGGGGCCGGTTTGGTGAATAAAATGAAACCGCGATTTTTCCGTCAGCGAATCCAGGGCCTGGGTCACGGCCACATTGACCGCATGCGCCCCCTGACTGCCGCCGATCACCAGGATCGTAAAGGGACGATCTTCAGGCACCGGCGCCTCGCCTACCGACAGAACAGACCTGCGCACCGGATTTCCCGTATAAAGCACCCGGGGATGCGTCATGCGTTCCCGGGTACCGGGAAACGAGACATAGATTCGATCCGCCAGGGGGAAGAGCATCCGGTTGGTCATTCCCGGCAATCGGTTCTGTTCGAACAATACAATGGGTTTTCCCAGCACCCAGCCGGCCAGCACCACCACCCCGGCGGTGTAACTCCCCAGGCCCGCCACGACATGGGGCTTGAAACGATGGATCACCCTGATGGAGGCCGCCAGCCCTTTCGGGATTTTTGCCGCCGCCGAGAGTTTTTCAAAAATACGGCGGCCCTTGATGCCTTCCGCCGTGATGACGGCAAGGGGGAATCCGACCCGTTCCAGGGCCGCCCGCTCGAAGGGTTTTCCGGTGGTCACGAACAGGACCTCATGATTTCGGTTCAGGGCCGTGAGTTCCTGGGCCACGGCGATCCCGGGAAAGAGGTGCCCGCCGGTCCCCCCGCCACCGAACAGCACGCGAATGGGTCTTGACAGGGCGTTCATGGGCCGTTTCTCCCTGTCACGACGAGTTTATTGGGAGAGGCATCAATGTTCATGAGAATCCCGATGGACACCATGTTCAAGAGCAGAGAAGAACCGCCGTAGCTCAAAAAGGGAAGCGCCAGCCCTTTTGTGGGTAAAAGGCCGAGGGTCACCCCCATGTTGATGCAGACCTGCAATCCGATGGCCACCGTCAAACCGGCGGCCAGGTAGGCGCCGAAAGGATCCACCGTCTTCTTGGCGATCCGGATCCCCCGCCATAAGATCATCACGTAAAGCCCCAGGATGAAAAGGACCCCCCAAAGGCCCAGTTCCTCGCCCACGATGGAGAAGATGAAGTCGGTATGGGGTTCCGGGAGATAAAAGAGTTTCTGATACCCGTTTCCGATGCCGACCCCCCAAATGCCGCCGCTTCCGAAGGCCAAAAGGGAATGGATGATCTGGTATCCTTCGTCTTTCGGATACGCCCACGGGTTCATGAAGCTCACCAGGCGGCGGATCCGGTATTGGGCATCCATCATCAAAAAATACGCCGCCGGCAAAACCAGTATAAAGGCGCTGCTCAAATGGACCAGGCGCACCCCGCCGATGAAGAGCATGACCCAGGTAACGGCGCCCAGGATCACCGCCGATCCGAAGTCGGGTTCGCATAAAATCAGCAGGGCGAAGGCGGAAAAGACCAGGACATGGGGGAGAAACCCCACGGAAAATTCCCGGACCGAATCCCCCTTCTTACTCAAGGAGTAGGCAAGATAGATCACCAGGGCCAAGCGGGCGAATTCGGAGGGCTGAAACGACACGCTTCCAAACCGAAGCCACCGCGCGCTCCCCCCGGCCGAAAAGCCCCAGGGGGTGACATGGATCGCCGCCAAAAGGCCCAGGGCCAAAAATACCAGGGGATACGCCAAAGACCGGTACCAGTGATACGGCACATGCCGGCAGGCCACCAGCGCCACGATGCCCATCAGGGCGAAAATGCCTTGTTTTTTCAGGAAAAAAAGGTCGTTGCCGAATTTTTTTAACGCCAGGGCGGAACTGGCGCTGTAAATCATCACGATCCCGATGCCCACTAAAAAAAGAACCGGGAACAACAGCATCACGTCGTAGCCCGCCTTTTGCAGTCGGAATACCGCCTGGGCGGGGGCTTGCATTTGCCGGGTTTCCGTCATGACAGTGTCCAAACCGCCTTTCGAAATGCTTCCCCCCGATGGGTATAGTCCGTGAACATGTCAAAACTGGCACACGCCGGGGAGAGCAGCACCACGTCTCCGGCAAAGGCCGCCCGGAACGCGGCGTCCACCGCGGATGCCATGTCCTTTGCCGTTTCCATGGGAACCGTCCCTTCCAGCGCCGCTTGTATCTGCGGCGCCGCTTCCCCCATGAGAATGACTTTCCGGGCGCAGCGGCGGACCGGCTCCCGGAGCAGGGTAAAATCGCTCCCCTTGTTCCGCCCGCCCATGATCAGCACGAGCGGAGAAGTAAAGGATTCCAGTGCGCACAAAACGGAATAGACATTGGTGGCCTTGGAATCATTGACAAAGCGAACCCCTTTCCTCTCCCCCACGGCTTCCAGGCGGTGGGGAAGCCCCTTGAAGGCCTTCAGGGTGCTCTGAATCCCGGACGGATCGGCGCCTGCCGCCAGGGCCGCCGTACAGGCGGCCGCGGCGTTTTCCCGGCCGTACCGCCCGACAAAACAGGTACCGGCCAGGTCAAAGGTGGCCTCCAGATCGGGTATTTCTTTTTGATTCTGCGATCTCACCCCGTAGATGAAGATGCGATCCGAAAAGACCGCGGCCCCGGACTCGGCGTCGTTGCGCCCCGTAAAAAAGACCCGCCGGCTCGGGATGTCGGCGGTGAGACGCCGGATGAGCGAATCCGCTCCGTTCAGCACGGCCGTATCCGATCCTCGCTGGTTTTCGAAAAGCCTTGCCTTGGCTCGGCCATAGGCCGCCAGGTCCGGATACCGGTCCAGGTGGTCCGGCGTGATGTTCAAAAGGACCCCCACCCGGGGTCGAAATGTCTCAATCGTATCAAGCTGAAAACTGCTCACTTCCACCACCACCGCATCCGCGCTTCCCCCATGGACGACATGTTCGATGAGGGGGGAGCCGATGTTTCCGCCCACGAACACCTTTTTCCCGGAATGCCGCAGCATCTCCCCAACAACAGCGGTGGTGGTGGTTTTTCCATTGGTCCCGGTCACCGCCACAAGGGGCTCGTTGATATACCGGGAGGCCAGTTCCATCTCCCCGGTCACCGGCACCCCGGCCGCTTTCGCCGCCTGAATGGGGGGGATGGACAAGGGAACCCCGGGACTGATGACCACCAGGTCCGCGGTGGTAAACGTCTCTTCCCGGTGTTCTCCCAGTTGGAGTGCCACGCCCATCCGGCGGCATTCGGCGGGATAGTCCCCGAGGAGGGCTTCATGATTTTGATCCGTCACGGTCACCTTCGCTCTTTGTTGCACCAGAAACCGGGCCAATGCGATTCCGGATCTGCCCAATCCCACCACCAGCACCCTTTTATTCATCAGGTCCGTCGGGACTGATCGCTTATTTTCGGTCATGGCGGCGTTTTCTATCGGTTTGAATTCCGGTTATCTGAGCTTCAATGTACTCATGGACAACAGCGCCAGGGCGATGGCGATGATCCAAAACCGCACGATGACCTTGGGCTCCGGCCATCCCTTGAGTTCAAAGTGGTGATGCAGCGGCGCCATTCGAAAAATTCGACGTCCGTGGGTCATCTTGAAGTATCCCACCTGAAAAATCACCGAAAGGGCCTCGATGACGAAAAGTCCTCCAACCAAAACCAAAAGGATCTCCTGTTTGGTGATCACCGCCACGCCCCCCAGGGAAGCCCCCAGGGAAAGGGACCCCACGTCCCCCATGAACACCTGGGCCGGATAGGTATTGAACCATAAAAAGCCCAGCCCCGCCCCCACCAAGGCCCCGCAGAAGACGGTCACTTCCCCGGAACCGAAAACGTACTTGATCTGAAGGTACTCGGCGATTTTCACGTGCCCGGCGACATAGGCGAAGACCATGTAGGTGGCGGCGGCGATGGTGACGGGTCCGATGGCCAGTCCGTCGAGACCGTCCGTGAGGTTGACGGCATTGGAGGCCCCGGAAATGACCAGCGCGCCGAAAAGAACGGCGAATATTCCCAGGTCCGGGGTGATGTTTTTAAAAAAGGGGACCGTGATCCGGGTGTCGAAGCCGGGATTCATATAAATGAAACCCGCCGCCAGCAGGGCCGCCGCCGTTTGCAGCACCAGCTTCTGCCGGACGGTGAGTCCTTTATTGAGCTTTTTAACCTGCTTGAGATAGTCGTCGGCGAAACCGATGGCGCCGTAGGCCAGGGTGATGAAAAGGAGGATCCAGATGTAGGCGTTCGTGAGACTGGCCCAAAGCAAGGTGGAAGAGACCACGGCGATCAGGATCAGGATGCCCCCCATGGTGGGGGTGCCGGCTTTCTGGTGGTGCATGCTCGGGCCGTCTTCCCGGATGTATTGCCCCACCTGGAGGCGGGCCAGTTTCCGGATCACGTAGGGCCCCAAAAGAAAACAGATCAAAAAGGCCGTCAGGCTCGCATAAATGGTCCGGAAGGTAATGTACCGGAACACGTTGAATGCAGAGACGTGGGTGTGAAAGGAATATAAGAGATGGTACAGCATACTATTCGGCCTTCTTTCTCTCCGCCGGAGGGTTTTCGGATCCGGTTCCGGCTTTTTGGACCCACGCTTTCAGCGCCTGGACCACCGTCTCCATGGCCATGCCCCGGGATCCCTTCACGAGGACCCAATCCCCGGGTTTCAGGCGGGGAAACAGATCCGCCGCCACGGCGTCCTTGGTCCCGGTGAACACCGCTTCTTCCGGCATTCCCGCCGCCACCGCGCCCGCCGCCGTGGCGGGCGCAAACCGCCCGGCGGCATAGAGCCGATGCGCCCCTGCATCCCCGGCATGGGCGCCGATGCAACGATGCAATGCTTCCGAATGAATCCCGAGTTCGAGCATGTCCCCCAACACCAGGATGCCGCGGCCGTTTTTCCCTTTCAATCGCATGAGGGTGTCGATGGCCGCCTTCACGGACCCGGGATTGGCGTTGTAGGTGTCGTCAATGAGGCCGATGCGGCCGGCGAGCATCGTGACGGCCATCCGCCCTTTTTCCGGAACGAACGCCTCCAGGCCGTCCCGGATGCGCTCCGGGGAAAGCCCCGCAAGAAAACCCACGGCCGCCGCGCCCAGGGCGTTTGAAATCATGAATTTCCCCGGGGTGGGGAGCATCACGGGAATCCGCGTTTCGGCGACGTGCAAATCGAACCGCACGCCCTGACGGGACTGTCGAACCGCCGTCGCCCGAATCGCGGCGGGTTTCCGTCTGCCGTAAAGGAGCACGCGGCAGGCGGCACGGTTCGAAAGTGTCAATACATTGGCATCATCGGCATTGAGGACCGCGGTTCCGCCCTTTTGGATATGCGCCAGGAGCTCTGCCTTGGCCGCCGCCACCCCCTCCACGGAACCGACCCCTTCCAGATGCGCCGGTGCGATGTTGGTGATCACTCCGATGTTCGGCGAGCAGATCGCCGCCAGGCGCCCGATTTCTCCGGGATGATTCATTCCCAGCTCCACCACCGCCCATCGGTGCTCGGGGGAAAGATTCAACAGCGTCAGCGGCACCCCGATTTCATTATTGTAATTTCCGAGGGTCGACAGGGTCGAAAACTTCTGCCGGATCACTTCCGCGGTCATTTTTCGCGTGGTGGTCTTTCCGTTGGATCCGGTGATGGCCGCCACTTTACCGTTCCAGCGGCGCCGGTGGTGGGCCGCCAGCGCCCCCAGGGCGCGGGTCGTATCCGGAACCGAAACACAAAAGACCCCCTGATCTCTGAACCGCTGAAGCGGAATCCGTCGCACAGACCGTCTTTCCACCAGGACGCCGGAAGCCCCTTTTTCCACCGCCAGGGCGGCAAACCGATGCCCGTCGAACCGTTCCCCTATGAGCGCCACGAAGAGCTGTCCGGAGGCAATATGCCGGGAATCGGTGGAAACGCCGGAAAACCGCCGCCGCGTGCTTCCCGACAGTAATGTCCCCTCGGTTGCCTCAAGCACCCGGGAACCGGTCCAGATATAGGCGGATCCGTTTTTTGCCCGCGGTACCCTCACATGGCCTCCGCTTTTTCAGGATCCAAGGACAAGGCCGCCGCGGCTTCTTCCCGGTCGTCGAAATGCACGGTCTTTTCTCCACGAATCTGATACGTTTCGTGTCCTTTTCCCGCGATGAGAACCGCATCGCCGGGGCGGGCCGTCCGGATTCCCAACCGGATGGCTTTTCTTCGATCGGGCACGATCATAAATTCGCCCCTGCCCGAAAACAGGGGATTCAAAGAATCCCTTTCCCGGGGACACGTCTTCACGAGTCCTTCTTTGATCTCCAGGATGATGGCCAGGGGATCCTCTTTCCGAGGGTTATCCGAAGTCAAAATGACCATATCGGAAAATCTTCCCGCGATCTCCCCCATGAGGGGCCGTTTTTTCCGGTCCCGGTTTCCGCCGCATCCAAAAACGGTAATCACCCTTTTGGGATTCAGGGCCCGCATCGCTTTGAGTGCGTTTTCCAGGGCATCCGGGGTATGGGCATAGTCGATGATCACATGACGGCCGCCCGGATCCGGTATCGTCTCGAAGCGGCCGGGAATGGGTCCGAGGGTTTCCAGACCGTCCCGGATCGTCTCCAGGGAAAATCCCAGCGCAATGCCCACGCCCGCCGCGCAAAGGAGGTTTTCCAGGTTATGCCGCCCGATGAGGGCGGAGTTGAGTTCAACGGCGCCTGCCGGCGTGTGAATCACGGCCTTTATTCCGGAGATGTCCGACCGGAGACACTCCGCCCAGACCGCATTTTCGGGATCCGATCCCACGCCGATGCCAACACCGGAAAATTGCTTCAGAAGGGTTTTTCCCCGGGGATCGTTGCAGTTGAAGACCGCAACGGCGCGGTCCTTCTTGGGGCCCTGTTGCAGCAATTCCATGAAGAGGCGTTTCTTGGCGGCCCAGTAATCTTCCATGTCCCGGTGGAAGTCGAGATGATCCCGGCTCAAATTGGTAAAGACCCCCACGTCCATCCAGCAGTCGTCCACTCGGGAAAGGGCGAGGGCATGGGAGGACACCTCCATCACCGCATGGGTGACGCCCCTTTCCCGCATATCCGAAAGCATCCGCTGGAGATCCACGGATTCGGGAGTGGTCAGGGGGCTGTTCAGATGCTGGCCAGCGTACCGGGAACAGATGGTTCCCAGGAGCCCCGCGGAATATCCGGCTTTTTGGAACAGGTTTTCCACCAGGTGCGCCGTCGTCGTCTTCCCGTTGGTCCCCGTGATGCCGACCAGGGTCATACTTCCGGACGGGTTCCCGAAAAATTCGGCGGAAGCACCGGAAAGAGCTTTGCGGGTGTTGGTCACCAGGAAACACGGCGCATCGATGGAAACGGGCGTTTCCACCACCACTGCGGCGGCCCCGCGCTCAATGGCGATGGGAATGTAATCATGCCCGTCGGCGCTTTGTCCCTTGACGGCAAAAAACATGCCCCCCTCTTTGACTTCCTGTGCGCGGTAATGGATGCCCTGGATATCGATTGCATCCCCCATCGGTGCACCCATCCGTTGAATCGTCTGGGCGGCGGCGATTCTTTGAATTAACCGGGAAAGGATCAACCCGCCTCCTCGAAATGCACCCAGGCCGTCATCCCCTTCGGTTCGACATCCGGCGGGACTTTCAGGTATCCCAGCGTCTCCTGGACGATCCGGCGGAAGGCAGGCGCTGCCACGGTGCCGCCGTAATGGGCTTTCTTGGGTTCATCCACCACCACCAAAACCGCAATCCGGGGGGTTTGCACCGGTGCAAAGCCGACAAAAGAGGATGTATACCGCCCCCGGGCGTATCCGCCCTTTGGATCCACTTTCTGCGCTGTTCCGGTCTTGCCGCACACGGAATACCCTTCCGGGACGGCCTTTGTTCCGGTTCCCTCGTCCGCCACAACAGCCTGCATCATCCTTGTGACTTCCCGGGCGGTCTTTGCGGAAATCGCCTGCCGAACCTTCCGGGGTCCGAAGGTGGTCAGGAGTCTCCCGTCTTTATTGGTGATCCCCATGACCAGATAGGGTTTCATCAGGACACCGTCGTTGGCGATGGCGGAAACCGCGGTGATCAACTGCAGGGCGGAAACGGAAATCCCCTGTCCAAATGCAATGACCGCAGCATCGATCTTTTTCCATTGTTGAACCGGCGTCATCATGCCGGGTGTCTCGCCGGGACAGTCGACCCCGGTCTTTTCACCGAAACCGAAGGCCCTGAGGGTTTGGTGCAGGGCTTCCGGGCCGATGGTCTGACTTACCTTCACCGCCCCGATATTGCTTGAATACCGGACGACGTCCTTGAGAGTCATCCATCCGTGGGGATGGGTGTCGTGAATGATGTGCTTCCCCACCCGGTAGGTGCCGTTTTCACCAAAAAAAATAGAGCTCCTGGAAACGGTTCCGGTCTCAAGGGCCGCTGCCGCGGTGAAAATCTTCATGGTGGACCCGGGCTCAAAGTTGTCCGTCACCGCGCGGTTGCGCCAGGTATGCCGGCTGAAGGACTGGAAGTCGTTGGGGTTGAGGAAGGGGTAGTGTGCCATGGCCAGGATCTGACCGGTGGCCGGTTCCATGACCAGGGCGAGTCCGGATTTGGCCGAAAATTCCTCCACCGCTTCTTTCAGCGCGCTCTCCGTGATGTATTGAATCGTTCGATCAAGGGTTAAGACCAAATTGTTTCCGTTGAAGTCCCGGTCCTTCGTGATACCGTCTTCCAGATTGCGGCCCAGGGCATCCTTGACCACGTGGAACTCACCGTTTTCCCCCCGCAGATACCGATCATAATAAAACTCGATTCCTTCCAAACCGCGGCCGTCGATTCCTGAAAATCCGATGACCTGGGCGGCCAGGGCCCGGTTGGGGTAGAACCGACTGTGCTCCGGAATGAAATCGATCCCTTCAATTTGAAGGGCCTTGACGTCGAGGGTTTCCCGGGGGGACACCTGCCGTTTTATCCAAACGAAATTTTTCTCCGAAGACAGTTTTTGGGCCAATCCCTTGCGCTCGAGTTGAAGCGTTTTGGCCAAGGCGGGAACGAGCCGCCGGGTTTCCCGGATGGTTCCTGGATACGCCGCGATGGAAGGCAGTTCGTTCGTCACCGCCAGTTCCGTATAATTTCGATCGTAAATGGTGCCCCGTTTCCCCCTTGAAACAAGAGATTTCTGATATTGATGGGAGGCTTTCTGGGAAAGTGTGGTACTGCAAAAGGCCTGGAGATAAACCGCCCTGGCCGTAAGGGCAGCGACGAAAACGGCGAAAAGGCATCCCACCAGGGTAATCCGAAGCCCGATCTTGTTTTTGACCTTTGATTTCATGGAAGCAGCATCACCTGCTCGGGTGCAGGCATTTGCAGCCCAAACCGTTTTTGCATCATTTCCGAAAGCCGCTGGGGAGAGCGGAGATGGGCCAACTCGATGGTCAGGTCCTTTTCCAGTTTGACGAGTTCCTTTTGCCGTTCCATGGCCACCGAAATTTCGTAACCCACCTTCATGGACTGCACGCGGCACCATGTATAGAAAAACAGCTCCGCCACAAAGAAACCCAGGATCACCAGCCAAGGGATCACGATGGTCCGCCTTTCTTTTTGTTTGTTAAAAATACGTTCAGGCACTGGTTTTTCCCTTTTGGGCGTTCTTTTCCTCCATGAATACTTCCCGGTCGATTTTTTCGGCCACCCGCAATCGGGCGCTCCGGGCCATGGGGTTTTCGCGGACCTCCGCCTCCGAGGGCCGGACGGGTCTTTTGGTGAGCACGCGGAAAACCGCTTCCCGATGACACGTGCATCGGGGAAAATCCGGCGGACAGGTACAGGGATGTTCCAGTGCTTTGAAGCGGGTCTTGACTATCCGGTCCTCCAGGGAATGGAAGGAGAGGATGCAAATCCGCCCCAACGGGTTGAGCCGGTCGACGATTTCTTCCAAAAAGGTGTTTAAATTTTCCAGCTCGGCGTTGACGGCGATACGCAGCGCCATGAAGACCCGTGTGGCCGGATGGATTCTTCGATGGGCCGTTTTCCGGGCAGGGACGGCCTGGGACACGATCCGGGAAAGCTCGAGGCTGGTGCGGATCCGGCGGGTGGCCCTCACAGACACGATGCGTTTGGCGATTTTTTTGGCCCATCGTTCCTCACCGAATTCTTTCAACAGCGCCGCCAGGTCGTCCTCGGGTAAATCATTGACCAGATCTTCGGCGCGCAAGGCGCTTCGGTCATCCATCCGCATGTCCAGCGGCTCGTCCTTGTTGAAACTGAAGCCTCTTCCGGCGAATTCGAGCTGTTGCAGGGAAACGCCCAGATCGAGAAGGATGCCGTCGACGGCCGGGACGTTCAGTTGCTGGAGACATTCGGGAAGGCGGGTGAAATTGCCGTGAAAGAGATGAATGCGGTCTTCAAACGGTTTAAGGACGTTTCGGGCATGGGCGATGGCGTCCCGGTCCCGATCGATGCCGATGAAGCGCCCATCCGGGGGAAGGGACTTCAAAATGGCCGTTGCATGTCCGCTGCCGCCGAGGGTGCAGTCGGCGAATACGCGTCCCTGTCCGGGTTTCAAATAATGAAGGACCTCTCGGGTCATGACGGGAACGTGGTGAAACGGCATCGACTATATTCCTAACTTGGCAATTTCGTTCCGGACCGCCTCCTTTTTCATGTCTTGTTCCATTTCGATGTTCTCTTTATCCCAGTTTTCCCGGGACCAGATCTCAAAATGATCCAGAACGCCCACCAGGACCACATCCTTTTCGATCCCCGCATATTGCCGTAAAAGAGGCGGGATCAGCATGCGCCCCTGCCTGTCGAAGGGGCAATCCGAGGCCCCGCCGATGAACACGCGCCGGAACCGGCGCATGTTATCGCTGGTCTCGGCCAAGGAGAGAATCTTGGCCTCCACCTTCTTCCATTCTTCGAACGTATACGCATGAAGGCATTTGTCCAGCCGCGACAGCATCAACCGGTCCGCCCCGCTGTTTCCGATCACTTCCCGGAACCGTGCGGGGATCACCAACCGGCCTTTATCGTCAACGGTATGAAAGGAGCTTCCCCTGAACATGCTTCCACCCTTTTCTCCCACTTTATACCACTGTTGCGAATAAAAACCGATTTTTTATACAATGTCAAGGAAAAAATCCTTTTCCAAGTAGATATTTTTTACAATAATTCGATTAAGTTAAATTCATCACGCGGCGTTTTGAAAAAAGTGGAGCAATGTGGTGATCAAAATCAAAAAGCAACGCATCCGACAGGCAATTGTGGAGCCCCGCTCTGAAGAGCGGGGCTCCCCGGTAAGGAAAGTGCCCCTTTTAAGATAGCTTCCCTCGACCCCGCCTTAAAAGGCGGGGCTTGCGGGAAGCGTTCCGGTCAAAAAATCCATGTGTCTCGTTTACAGATCCTCCGGTTCCTGTTAAAAGGTGGACGAATATGGACTTTGTTTCAGGAACCGTGGTGCAAAAGGGGGCGTTTTGGAAGAAGAGAAAAAAGAAAAATCCAGAAAAGACCCGGATTGGGAAAACCGGAGGCTTTGCGTGGATGGCGCCTGCATCGGTGTCATCGGCCCGGACGGGTACTGCAAAGAATGCGGAAAACCCGAAGCGTCCTCTATCGAGTGATCCGCCAGTATCAAGGAGGCGTTCATGAAAAAAATCGAGATTCGACGGAATCCGGATGAAAAAACCCTCGAATCGACCGGTGTATTTCAATGGCCCGTATGGACCAAGGAGGTCTCCGAATTCCCCTGGACCTACGACGCCGCCGAAACCTGCTATTTTCTCGAAGGAGAGGTTACCGTCACCCCTGAAGACGGGGAGCCCGTTTCCGTGGGAAAAGGGGATCTGGTCACCTTTCCCCAAGGGATGTCGTGCACCTGGAAGATCCACAAAAACGTCAAAAAACATTACCGGTTTGAATGAGGGTCCCCCCTGTGCGACGAAAAGAAAGAGAAATCACGGATCCCCAAGAGATGGAAACGATCATCTGCAAGGCCCGCGTCTGCCATGTCGCCATGGTGGACGGGGACCGGCCGTACATGGTCCCCATGTGCTTCGGGTACGAACCCGGAGCAATCTACCTGCATTCGGCCGATGCGGGGCACAAGATCGATGTTCTTAAAGCAAATCCCAAGGTCTGCGTGGCGTTCGAGGGGGAACACATCCTCATTGAAGGCAAAACCGCGTGCGGTTTCGGAATGCACTATGAAAGCGTGCTGGCCTTCGGTCGGGCCCGATTCATCGAGGATCCGGTTTTGAAACGCAACGCGCTGGACGTTCTCATGGACCATTACGCCCGGGGATCCTTTGACTATCCGGAGGACGCCTTTGATAAAACGCGCCTTCTCCGGGTGGACATCGAACACATGACCGGGAAGCGATCCGGATGAGATCCTTTTCATCCCCCGCTTTGCTTCGATGGATGCCTTTGGGGTGAAAATGGCCGGCGCCGCGAAACAAAATCGGGCATGGAAGGGGCTCGGACCCACGGCGAAGCGGCTGTTCATGGACGCCCGTTCCAGCCACGATTGGGAACACACCCAGCGGGTCTGCCGGCTGTGCCGGCGCATGGGCCCTGCAGAAGGCGCCGACATGGACGTCCTGCTGGCGGCGGGTTATTTGCACGACATCGGCCGCTGTTTTGAAGACGCCGCCAACGGCGGTCTTTGTCACGCGGAAAAAGGGGCCCAAATGGCCGGAGACATCATCGCCCCCCACGGTTTTTCCAAGGACCAGAAAGAAAATATTCTCCACTGCATTCGCGCACACCGGTTCCGGGGGAAGGCGGCGCCGAAAACCATTGAAGCCAAGGTCCTTTTCGATGCGGATAAACTGGACGCCATCGGGGCCGTGGGCATCGCCCGGGCGTATCTTTTCGCCGGAGAGATCGGGGCGCGGCTGCACAATCCCTTCGTGAAAATCGAAGCCATGCCGCCTTACTCCATCAACGATACGGGATTCCGGGAATACAAGGTAAAACTGATAAAGATCCGGGATCGGATGCATACCGACACCGGCCGCCGGCTGGCCCAAGACCGGCACCGATTCATGGAACGCTTTTTTCAACGGTTTTTAGAAGAACATGCAGGAAAGAGGTGAACAAATGAGTATCAACGTGGTGGACAAAATCGACGACCGGGTTCCGGTGAACCATGTGCTCATCAGCGTTTCGGACAAATCGGAACTGGACTTTTTCGTGACGCGCCTGATCGACCGCTGTCCCAAAGTCAGAATCTTTTCAACGGGCGGCACCTACGGCCGGATCAAAGAGATCCTCGGGCACAAAGCGGATACGGTCCTCCAACAGGTCTCCGACTACACGGGACAGCCCGAAACCCAGGGAGGGCTTGTCAAGACGCTGGATTTCAAGATCTACCTGGGGCTTTTGACGGAAACGTACAATGAATCCCACCAGGGAGACCTGAAGCGCACGTCGAGTGTCCCCATCGACATGGTGGTCGCCAACCTGTATCCTTTTCAGGATACCGTGGCAAAATCCGGGGTGACCGTGGAGGCCGCCCGGGGGAACATCGACATCGGGGGGCCGAGCATGATCCGAGCCGCAGCCAAAAATTTCATCCGGGTCGCCTCCGTGGTGGATCCCGGCGACTATCCGTCCGTTTTGGAGGAACTCGACGCCCACGGCGGCGCCACCACGTTGCGGCTTCGTTTCCGACTGGCCCGGAAAGCCTTTGCCCACACGGCGGCTTATGATCGCGCCATCGCCGAATACCTGGCGGGACGCGGTTTCGACGAAGTCTCGTCCTGTTACAATATCACTCCCTGAGACACGGAGGAACCGATGCCGCATGTGATCGTCAAGCTTTATCCCGGAAGGTCGGAAGCCCAGAAAATCCAGCTCGCCGAGGAAATCGTCAAGGACGTCGTTTCCATCGCCAAATGCGAAGAACAGTCGGTTTCCGTGGCCTTCGAGGAGATTCAACCGGAAGATTGGCCGAAAGCCGTCTATCAGCCCGACATCCTCGATAAAGCTGAAACCCTTTATAAGCGACCCGGGTATAATCCGTTTGATGCCCCTAAAACCCGGTGAGTCCGCCCGGGGAAGGACAATACGATTCGGTGGATCCATGCGGCCACCCATGGGACGTGATGCGATCCGGTTTTTAATCCATTATAACCGTTGAAAAGGGAAAGGGAGTCAATCATGAAGCTGCTGGTGACCTATTATTCGGATTCGGGAAACACGGAAAAGGTGGCCAAGGCCATCTACGAGGCCGTCGATCAGGCGGAAAAGGAAATCGTCCCTTTGGCGGAAGCGCAAAACAAGGATCTGTCCCGGTACGACCTCATTTTTTATGGGTTTCCGGTCAACGCCAGCAGTGTCCCGGCCAAGGCCCAGTCCTTTTTAAAGGCGTTGCCCCAAGGGGCGAAGCTGGCCCTTTTTTCCACTCACGGGTCCTTCCGGGGCGGCCCCCTGGCCGTCACCGGCATCTATAATGCCATGTCTCTGGCCAAGCAGGCCATGGTCCTCGGGAGCTTTTGCTGCCAGGGGAAAGTCAAGGAGAGCATCCTGGACGCCCTGGAAAAAAAGCCCGAACACAAACAATGGGTGGAAGAGGCCCGAAGCGCGGTCGGCCATCCGGATGCCCACGACCTGGACGAAGCCAAGGACTTCACGAGAAAGATGCTCAGAAAAGCCAGATCTTACTAGTCGGATCCGTCGTTCATCCCCGAACAGGAGAAACCGGGCCGGCAGCTCCGTCAGGCTTCCGGGGGCGGGAGTTCATGGACGTCCTTGAGCTGACGTTCGATGGCCCGGGTCCGCACTTCGGCCTGATCGATGGTGTTGGCCGCCTCCTGAAGTTTTTTCTTGGTCTTGGTGAGCACTTCGCCGAATTTTGCGAATTCGTTTTTCACTCCCCCAAGAACGCGCCACACTTCACTGGAGCGCCTCTCGATGGCCAGGGTCTTGAAGCCCATCTGCAGGCTGTTCAACAGGGCGGAAAGGGTGGTGGGGCCACAGACCACGATCCGATATTCCCGCTGGAGGGTATCGCAGAGTCCCGGCAGACGCAGAACTTCGGCGTATAATCCTTCCACGGGTAAAAACAGGATCCCGAAATCGGTGGTGTTGGGCGGATCGATGTATTTTTCCCGGATCCAGCGGGCTTCCTGCTTGATCCGGGATTCCAATCGTTTCAGGTGGATATCCACCGCCGTCTTGTCGGCTTGCTCCTGGGCCTCCACGAGCCGCTGGTAATCCTCCTGGGGAAACTTGGAATCGATGGGCAGATAAACCACCGATTCCCGGTCCGGGTCCCTCCCCGGCAGCTTGATGGCGAACTCCACCCGTTCGTTAGTCTCCTTACGGGTGGCCACATTCACATCGTACTGGTCCGGCGTGAGGATCTGCTCCAGGATATTGGCCAGTCGGATTTCCCCCCACATTCCCCTTGTTTTCACGTTGGTGAGGACTTTTTTGAGATCCCCCACGCCGGCGGCCAGAGTCTGCATCTCCCCCAGCCCCCGGTAGACCTGTTCCAGCCGTTCGCTGACCTGCTTGAAGGATTCGCTCAACCGCTTTTCCAGGCTGGTTTGAAGCTGCTCGTCCACGGTGTGGCGCATCTGTTCGAGCTTTTGACGGTTGTCTTCCTGGAGGGCACGGATCCGTTCCTCCACCGTCTTTCGCATGGACTCGAGTTTTTCTTCGGAATGCCGCGTCATCTCGTAGATGAGCCGCCCGAAAGAATCGAGCTGATCCTTTTGCATGCCGGCGTTTTCGGTCGCCCGCTGGAGCAGGGAATCGGCGGCCTCTTTGAGGGAGGTCCGCAATTCATTGCGGGTTTCCCGGGATCCCGCGGCGATTTCCTCCCGGTTTTTGGAAATATCCTCCCGGACCCAGCGGCGGGTTTCCTCCTGCGCCTCCGCCAGTTCCTGAAACGCATCCTGCAGCCGGCCGAAATGCCTTTTCATGCTGCCCAGTAAAAAAGAAAGCAACACCACAATGCCGAGCAATAGGACAGCGGCAGCAAAGACCAAAAGATCGTTTATCGGAATCACCCGGCGGCCCTTTTGGAGGATTGAAGAAAGGCGTGGCGCCCTGCCGCCCTGAAAAGCGGAGCGCCCCGGCAAGGGAAATACCTGTTTCAAGACCGCTTCCCCCGATCCCGCCTTGAAAGGCGGGGCTTGCGGGAAGGATTCCGGTCAAAACAGCTTCAAAACCTCACCTGAGGTTTTAAACCCTTGTTTATAAAATTATGAATACCGGACTCCCGTCATTGCTGGATAAACGGAAGACGGTTGGTTTGTCAAGATACGTTCCTGTTCGGAGCAATGTGATGGATCGCATTTTCGGGTTGCCTTACATGAAGGCCTTTGGTAGTTTTTTTGTGTGTTAAGGTTTTAAAAAACACATTGTGGAGCCCCCGCCCTGAAGGGCGGGGCTCCCCGGGAAGGTAACCACCTGTTTTAAGACCGCTTCCCTCGACCCCGCCTTAAAAGGCGGGGCTTGCGGGAAGCGTTCCGGCCAAACAGCTGCGCAGGGTATCCTGACATGGAATGGAAGACCGTCAATGCCGACGGAAAAAACCGGGTCATCGTCACGAAGACGCTGCCCGGAAGCCGGTGGCTGAAAATTCTGAAAGACGCCGATTGCCGCGTGGAGATTTGTCAGTCGGACGCCGTGCTGGGTGCCGAAGACATCCGAACGGCCATGGGGTCCCGGTGCGACGGGGTCATCGGCCAATTGACGGAAGACTGGGGAGAACCCTTGTTCAGCGCCCTCAAGGCGGCCGGCGGAAGGGCCTACAGCAATTACGCCGTGGGTTTCAACAACGTGGACGTGGCCGCGGCCACCCGGAACGCCATCCCCGTGGGAAACACCCCCGGCGTGCTCACGGAAACCACCGCGGAGATGGCCGTCGCCCTCACCTTCGCCGCCGCCCGGCGCATCGGCGAAGCGGAACGGTTTTTAAGGGCCGGGAAATTCACGGGCTGGCTTCCCACCCTCCTTTTGGGGGAACGGCTCTGGAGAAAGACGGCGGGGGTCATCGGGGCCGGCCGCATCGGCGAGGCGTACGCCCGGATGATGGCCGAAGGGTTCAAAACCCACATCCTCTATCATGACCTTCGCGTCAATCCCGGCCTGGAAGCCTATGTCCGGGACTATTCGGCATTTCTCGAATCCCGGGGCGGCGCGCCGTTGACATGCCGAAAAGTAAAACGCCTGGAGGACCTGTTGCAGGCGGCGGACTGCGTGAGCATCCATACCGTTTTGGATGCCGACACCCGTCATTTGATCAACGCCGACCGTCTGGCGCTCATGAAAGAAAACGCGTTGCTCGTGAATACCAGCCGGGGCCCGGTCATCGACGAGGCCGCGCTGGTGGCCCATTGCCGAAAACACCCGGATTTTCGCGCCGCACTGGACGTCTTCGAAAACGAGCCGGCCCTTGAACCCGGACTGGCCGAACTGGAAAATGTGGTGATCGTCCCACACATCGCCTCGGCCACCGGTTGGACCCGGGAGGCGATGGCCGTCCTGGCCGCCGCCAACGTGGCGGCGCTTCTCCAGGGGGATCCCGTGTGGCCCGACATCGACGTGACGCCCTTTCTCGGGGATTCGCCTCCGCGGGCCGCCCCCTCCATCGTCAACGCCCGGGAACTGGGCCTTCCTTTCCGGACGCGTTAAGGGCTTGGAATCCGTCTCCTGCCGGTTACCCTCCGGATTCCGGCAACCGCACGATCAAAACCGGTTTTTTTGAGCGTCGCAATACGCGTCGGGACGTACTTCCCATGGTCACGTCCGCTAAAACGCCATGACCCCGCGATCCCATGACGATCATGCCGGCACCCGCTTCATCGGCCGCGTGGAGAATCTGATCCACGGGGTGACCGGTTTTCACCATGATTTGCTCCACGACAAAGGGGCAATCCAGGTATCGTTCTTGAGCGTTTTCACAGAAGCGCCGGAGCCGATCCTGAATGACATCCGCCGCATGCCGGGCGTTGTCTTTTCGAAAGGCGGCCAGATTCTCTTTCCCCACGGCGTCTTCCACCAGGGACCAGGCGAATTCCGAGGGCTCTTCGATGACATGGATGACGATGATCTTTGCATTCAGCCGATAGGCCAGCAGTACGGCGTACCCGGAGGCGTGACCCGCCTCTAGGGGCTTTTCCGGTAATTCTTGATCCCAAGGCCGGTTTAGGATACGAAAGCATCCAATGACAGGGCGTATCCATTAATGGAATGCCGTTTTAAAACCCTTGAATCGAGGAAATCGAAAGATGCCCACGCGCGCCTATTGGGCCGACAATTACGTGGAAAAGCGCCGATCCGGAAAAGACGCCGTCCGGATGATCCGGCCGGGTCAACGGGTGTTCATCTCTTCTTCCTGCGGCGAACCGCAGCATCTGGTTCGCCTGCTGGCAGAAGAATACCCCCGTTTCCCGGACATCGAGATCGTCCGGCTCTTCAGCATGGAAAGCGTCCCCTTGTCCCTGATCGCCACCAAGGGGGAAGGCCAAATCATCGCCATCCGCTCTTTTTACCTGGGATCGGCCACGGCAAAAGGCATCGAGAGGAACAAGCGCTTTATCACCCCCGTCAATCTTTCGGCCATTCCCAAGCTCTTCAAAACGCGGCGGATGCCCATTCACGTGGCCCTTATCCAGACCACCCCGCCGGACGATTTCGGATGGCTCAGCCTCGGTGTCTCCGTGGACATCACCATGGCGGCGGCCACCTCCGCGGACCTTGTCATCGCCCAGGTGAATTCCAAGATGCCCCGGATCCTGGGAAGAAGCTTCATTCATGTCAACGACGTGGACATGATCGTGGAATATGACGAACCCCTCCTCACCCTCGGCCCCCAACCCGAACTCGACGCCGCCAACGTCATCGGGAGACAGGTGGCCCGCCTTGTGGACGACGGATCCACCATTCACATCAGCATCGGCGCCACCCACCAGGCCACCCTTTTGGGGCTTTCCCAGAAAAACGATCTCGGGGTCCATTCCCAGTACATCACGGATGACATCCTGCATCTTTTCGCCATGGGGGTGATTACCAATCAGAAGAAGGGCTTCAATGAAGGAAAACTCGTGGCCAGCTCCGCTTTGGGTTCGGAAAATCTTTACGAATTTTTAAACGACAACCCGGCCATCGAATTTCAACCCTCCGATTACGTCAACGATCCGGCCATCATCGCCCGGCACCATAAAATGGTCTCCATGCACGTGGCCATGGCCATGGATCTCACCGGCCAGGTGGCCGCCGACGCCCTCCCCCACAACAACTTTTCCGGCGTCAACGGCATGCTCGACTTTGTGAGGGGATCGGCCCGTTCCGAGGGCGGAAAATCGATTCTCATGCTCACGTCCACGTCGAGGGACGGAAAGAAAAGCCGCATCGTACCGAATCTCTCCGACGCCGCCGTCGTGGTCCCCCGGGGGGATGTCCAGTACGTGATCACCGAGTACGGGGCCGTCAACCTCTTCGGAAAGAGCCTCCAGGAACGGGCCATGGCCATGATCAGCATCGCCCACCCCGATTTCCGGGACGAGCTTTTTTTCGAAGCCAAGAAGATGGGCCTCTTCGACGCCGGAAGGAAGCTTCCCGACTTCACCCGAGGCGTCTATCCCCTGAAGCTTGAAGAGACCCGTAAAATCGACGACCGGGAGGTGGTCATTCGGCCGGCGAAACCCGTGGATCTCCGGCGGATCCAGGAACATTTCTATTCCCTGGAAAAAGAAGACATCGTGTCCCGCTTTTTTTATGAAAAGTCGGCCTTCATGCGGGATGAAATCGAGGGTCTGTCCCAGATCGACTACATCAACGATCTGACCCTTGTCGCCTTGGTGGGGGAATTCGGGTTCGGACGGGTGGTGGGCATCGGGGAGTATCTCCTGGATCCGGCCAAAAACATCGCAGAGGTGGCCTTTTCCGTCAGCAAGGACTTCCAGGGCAAGGGCCTGGGAAAAATCCTGATGCACAAACTGGCCGAAGCCGCCCGGGAAAACGGCATCGCCGGTTTTATCGCCTATACGAGCCCTCAAAACAAGGGGATGATCAACTTATTCAAAACATTGCCCTACAAAGCGCGCACCACCTTCGACAGTGACGTCTTGGTACTGACCTGCCGGTTCGACGAGCCGAAATAATCCCGGGGCTCCATCGGATCCATTATAAACAAAAGTGGAAAGCCATCATGCATCAGGTTCTTTTTTTGCCGCATCAAAAAGAAATCCAGGTGAAGGACAAAGAGGTCCTCCTCCGGGCCGCCATGGAGGCCGGGGTGCATATCAATGCCTCCTGCGGCGGGGCCGGGGTCTGCGGGAAATGCCGCGTCCTCATCGAAGAAGGACACGTGGAAGGGGGAATCTCCGAGAAACTGAGCAAAGAAGACGTGGAAAAGGGTTACCGGCAGGCGTGCCTGGCGGCCGTCGTCAGCGACCTGGTGATCCGCGTGCCGGTGGAATCCGCCATCGACGCCGAGGTATTGAACCTGGCGGCTGTCCCCCGGAAAACCGCCCGCATCCAGGAGATGAACCTGGATCAACTCAAGGAGAAGGGGCTTTTCGTCCCGCCGGTGGAAAAAAAATACCTGGAATTGACGCCCCCTTCATCCCAGGACAACCTTCCGGATACCACCCGGCTTTTGGGTTTTTTGAAGCTGGTCCATGACGAGCACCGCTTGGAAGTGGATCTGTCCGTGCTCCAGAAGATCCCGGACGTCTTGAGGGCGCAAGACTTCAAGGTCACCGCTGTTCTGGCCCGCCCCGTCCGGGAAAAAGACGGGCGGACCCGCATCATCAACGTCCAGCCCGGCGACACCACGGATCGCAACTACGCCATTGCCATGGACATCGGGACCACGACCATTTACGGCCAACTCCTCGACCTGAGAACCGGTGAAGTCTTGGCCCAGTACGGCGATTTCAACGGCCAGATCAGTTATGGAGAAGACGTGATCAGCCGCATCGTCTATGCGGAAAAACCGGGGGGACTGGAGAAACTGCATCAGGTGGTCATCGAGACCGTGAACAAGATTATCTTAAGGCTGTTCCATCATGCCCGTATCGACACGGAGGCCGTTTCCACCATCACCCTTGCCGGCAACACCACCATGACCCAGCTTTTCTTGAAGATCAACCCCCGGTATATCCGGAGATCCCCCTACGTACCGGCGTCCACGCTCTTTCCCCCCATTCGAGCCGTGGACCTGGGTCTCGCCGTGGGGGATCACGTGACGGCGCTTTTTTACCCCGCGCTCTCCAGTTATGTGGGGGGGGATATCGTCTCCGGCGTCATGGGCTCCGGCATGTACCGGTCGGAGGCGCTCTCCCTGTTCATGGACATCGGGACCAATGCCGAAATCGTCATCGGGAACAAGGATTGGCTCGCCTGCGCCGCCTGCTCCGCGGGCCCGGCCTTTGAAGGGGGCGGCATCCGGTTCGGCATGCGCGCCACCAAAGGCGCCATCGAAGATTTTTCCATCGATCCCGTCACCCTGGAACCCATGTTCATCACCATCGGGAACGTCAAACCCAAGGGGATCTGCGGTTCCGGGTTGATCTCGGTGGTGGCCACGCTTTTGGAAGCCGGCGTGATCAGCAACGACGGAAAATTCAACCGGGACCTTAAGACCCCCCGTGTTCGCGCCGCCGACGGAATCTGGGAATATGTCATGGCCTTTAAAGACGAGACCCAGATCGACCGGGACATCACCCTGTCGGAACCGGATATCGATAATCTCATCCGGGCCAAAGGCGCCCTGTTCAGCGGGTGCATGACCCTTCTGGAAGAAGTGGGCCTTTCCATCGAAGATGTGGAGCAAATTTACCTTGCCGGCGGCTTCGGGAGCTATGTGGACCTGGAAAAGGCGATGACCATCGGCCTGTTGCCCGAGACGGACCCGGATAAGGTCCGTTATGTGGGAAACGGATCCCTCATGGGGGCAAAGATGAGCGCCTTGACCAACTGGATCCGGCGCGATGTGGTGGAAGTGACCCGGAAAATGACCAATTTCGAACTCAGCGAAACGACTTCCTACATGGACCACTATATCGCGGCCCTTTTTTTGCCGCACACGGACCTGGAACATTTCCCCCGGCTCAAGGCCCGGTTGGAGGCCCGAAAATCCCTCCGAACTGGATGAATTCACGGCAAAAATTAAATCTCATTCAGTTTGTTTAACCTGTTGACAACTTCACCCTCCCCATATAAAAGATATCCTTTGGTCATGGGTATGATCCATCCCCGGATAGACCTTTTTGCCGGACGCCCAAAGGGCGCCGGATGATCCCGACGGGTATGAAACGGCCCGGTTCAGGGCTTAGAATATCGAAATCCAAGGTAAGAAAGGAGGCGAATCACGGCGAATAATACGAGCAGCATGGCATTCTAAGCGATCATCAACGTCAACCTTCAACACTGTCATGAGGAGGGAACATTGGGCTTTGAATTTTATAAAGAAAGTTACACCGGCAAGATCAAGGAGATCGTAATCGGCCAAGGCGATACGTCGGTGAAGGTGGGGGGGCAGACGTGCTACCCCTTCTACCTGTTCGAAGGGGAGATGCCCAATCGGCCCAAAATCGCCATGGAAGTCTGGGACATGGAACCCGAAGACTGGCCGGAATCCGTTCTTGTCCATTTCAAGGACGTGGTCTCGGACCCGGCGGCATGGGCAAAAAAATGCGTGGAGACCTTCGGCGCCGAACTCATCGTTCTCCAACTCAAAAGCATCGATCCCAACGGGCAAAACGCCAGCCCGGAAGAAGCATCCCAAACGGTGCAAAAGGTCATTGACGCCGTCAACGTGCCGTTGATCGTCTGGGGATCGGCCAATCCGCAAAAAGACGAAGAGGTCTTCAAAAAAGTGGCCGAAGACACCCAGGGGAAAGCCATCACCATCGGTCCCGTGGAAGACAAAAACCACAAAGGGATCGGTGCAGCGGCCATGGGGTACGGACAAACCCTCATCGCCTCTTCCCCCATCGACGTCAACCTCGCCAAGCAGGTCAACATCCTTCTTGAAAACCTGGGGATGTCCACAGACAAAATGCTCATTGATCCCACCACCGGCGGGTTGGGATACGGCCTGGAATATTCTTACTCCGTAATGGAGCGGATCCGCATGGCCGCCCTGACCCAGGGGGATGATAAACTGCAGCTTCCCATCATCAACAACCTCGGCAACGAAGTATGGAAGTGCAAGGAGGCCAAGGAAACGGCGGAAGACGCGCCCACCCTCGGGGATCCCGAAAAACGGGGCGTCCTCATGGAGGCCGTGGGGGCGATCAGTTATCTGATGGCCGGATCCGATATTTTGATCATGCGGCATCCCGAATCCATCCGCATGGTCAAGGCGTTCATCGACCTGGCCATGGAGGGCGGTACCGCCAAGGATGTGGCCGGCATCCAAAAGGCGCTTGGCGAAGCGGCCATCGATTATGCCGCCCTGGCGCCGGAGCCGGATTTGACCATCGAAGCGGAAAAAGAGAAAAAGGCGGCACCCGCCGAAAAAAAGGCGCCCCCCAAGGCCGCGGAAGCGCCCAAGGCCGCCCCGAAGAAGGTGGAAGACGCGCCCAAAGCGCCTGAAAAAGAGGCGGTGAAACCCAAGGCGGAAGCCGCTCCCGCCCCTGCGGAAGACCCGGAAGCCAAGGCCAAGGCAGACGCCGAAGCCAAAGCCAGGGCAGAGGCCGAAGCAAAGGCCAGGGCGGAGGCGGAAGCCAAAGCAAAGGCAGACGCCGAAGCAAAGGCCAGGGCGGAAAAAGAGGCGAAAGCAAAAGCCGAAGCGGACGCCAAGGCCAAGGCGGAAGAAGAGGCCCGGGCCAAACGAGAAGCGGAAGAGGAAGCGATCCGCGCCCAGCGGGCCAAAGAAAGGGAAGCCCTGTCCGCCCAGCGGGCCACGGCAAAAAAGGCGAAAGTCCCCGCCACCCCCGCACCGGAACAAAAATCCATGACGGACAAACTCATCGAGCGCTTAAACCGGATTCACCGGCGGGTGGCGTGACCGAGCGACGGCGCCGGGGAGCGAAAACCGCTTTGTCATTTTAAACGATTCCAAAACGTATTTTAATCATGAGGAGGAACCTCTAATGGCAGAAGTGACCAAGGAAGTGACCAAGGAAAAGGCCAAAAAGGTTGCGGATCCGGTTGCGTCGTCCATCGATACGGCCACGCAGCAAATGATCGCACGGGCACAGGAACTCGGTATCGATACGGTATTCGACCGTGCGGCCGCCATGAAGCCCTGCAATATCGGCATCCAGGGCATCTGTTGTAAAAACTGCGCCATGGGACCCTGCCGGCTTCCGATCACCAAGGATGTGGATCCGGAAAACGACACCCGCAAGGGGCTTTGCGGCGCCACGCCCAATACCATCGCCGCCCGCAATTTCGCCCGCATGGTGGCCGCCGGGGCCGCGGCCCACAGCGACCACGGCCGATGCGTGGCGGAAGTCTTCATGTCGGTGGCAAGAAAAGAAACCCAGGACTATCAGATCAAAGATCCCCAGAAACTGTTGGCCATCGCGCCCCACCTGGACGTGGAAACCACCGTGGAGGTGGACGGCCAGGTCAAAGACCGCAATATCGACGAAATCGCTTTGGAAGTGGCGGAAAAGGCCCTCGCCGAATGGGGAAAACCCGACGGCGAATTGCTGTATCTGAAACGGGCCCCCGAGCTCCTATACGAGAAATGGAAGAAATACGGAGTCCTGCCGAGGAATATCGATCGGGAGATCGTGGAGATCATGCACCGCACCCATATGGGTGTAGACCAGGACTACAAAAACATCGTCAAACAGTGCACCCGGGCCTCCCTGGCCGACGGATGGGGCGGATCCATGCTGGCCACCGACCTGCAGGACGTCCTTTTCGGAACCCCCTATCCCCTCCAGAGTGAAGCGAACCTGGGCATCCTGAAGGCGGATCATGTCAACATCGTCATTCACGGCCATGAACCGGTGTTGTCCGAAATGATCGTGGCGGCGTCCCAAAGCCAGGAGATGCTCGACTACGCCAAGTCCAAAGGCGCCAAGGGAATCCAGCTAGGCGGCATCTGCTGTACGGCAAACGAGATCCTGCAGCGTCACGGCGTTCCCCTTTGCGGCACATTCCTGCAGCAGGAACTGGCCGTCATCACCGGTGCCGTGGATGCCATGGTGGTGGATATCCAGTGCATCTTCCAGAACCTGGCCAACGTGGCCAAGTGCTTCCACACCAAGCTCATCACCACCCATCCCATCGCCAGGATGGAACA